>Ga0222713_10000872_pt1 | contig 34693 bp, 35 predicted proteins | sample C33_649DmetaG_FD_165061 | JGI IMG/M metagenome (GOLD analysis project Ga0222713, IMG submission 165061) | Estuarine water microbial communities from San Francisco Bay, California, United States - C33_649D | ecosystem: Environmental > Aquatic > Marine > Unclassified | place: USA: California... | reverse complement strand
GATGCCGAGGGCCATGATGCTGCGGCAAAGATCGCGATCCTTGCCTCCCTCGCTTTCCATACTTCAGTCGGAATAGATGATGTCTTCGCCTCTGGGATTTCGCATCTGACTTCGCGAGATATCGAGATTGCGCGCGCTATAGATCATGTCATCAAACTTCTCGCTATCGCTGAAGTAACGAATAAGGGCGCCGTCTCGGTTCGAGTTCATCCAACTCTGATTCCACGAAGTCATCCGCTCGCTGCAGTGAGGAATGCTTTCAATGCAGTTTTCGTCGAAGCGAAATCTGCGGGTGAGTTGATGTTCTACGGAAGAGGGGCAGGAGGAGCGCCTACGGCCAGCGCAGTTCTCGGAGATCTCGTTGCGATTTCACGGCATATCTCCTTCGGTGGTCTTGGTGGGCGAGAGAGCGATTACGCCGATCTACCAATCGCTTCCATAGAGGAGGTCGCTACTCGCTATCTCATTCGCCTTGATGTGGCCGATCGCCCTGGTGTGCTCGCTGCAGTCGCCCAGACTTTCGCAAAGCATGCCGTCTCGATACAGACGGTGAGGCAAAGTGGGCGAGGTGAAGATGCAGAGCTTGTGATCATGACTCACTCAGCACTGGATAAGGATCTTGCCTCGACAGTCTCTGAACTTCAAAGCTTGGATATGGTCAAGAGCGTTGAAAGCGTGCTCCGTGTCGAAGGTGTAGATCCCTCAGATTCGTCTTCAAATTCGGCAAGGAAATAGGTGATGAGCTCATTCTCGAGTTTCCTATCAAGGATTGTCGGAAATAGCGGAGCGCATCAGTGGCGTGGTGTGATCGAGGAGTATCGCGATCGCCTTCCGGTTTCTAAGAAGACACCAGTAGTCACACTCTGTGAGGGTGGCACACCTCTTATATACGCATGTGAGCTCTCATCTCGACTTCGTGGTGATGTCTGGCTTAAGTTCGAGGGAGCCAATCCAACTGGTTCGTTCAAAGATCGTGGCATGACGATGGCAATCTCGAAGGCTGCAGAAGTTGGATCAAAAGCTGTTATCTGCGCATCCACTGGCAATACGAGTGCCTCGGCAGCAGCATATGCATCAAAGGCGGGCATGCTCCCGGTTGTTTTGATACCACAAGGAAAGATCGCGATGGGAAAGCTCGCTCAAGCTATCGCCCATGGTGCGAAGATCTTGCAAGTTGAGGGAAACTTCGATGATTGCTTGACTCTTGCTAAAGATCTATCAGATAACTATCCCGTCGCTCTAGTCAACTCTGTCAATCCTGACCGAATCGAAGGTCAAAAGACTGCGTCCTTCGAAGTTATCGATGCCTTGGGATTTGCACCAGATATTCATGCTCTACCCGTCGGAAATGCCGGAAATATCGCGGCATATTGGCGTGGCTACAACGAGTACAAGAAAGACGGAAAATCAAAGAACCTTCCGGCGATGTGGGGATTTCAGGCTTCAGGTGCGGCGCCGATTGTGCGCGGTGAAGTCGTGAAGAATCCCGAAACTATTGCAACTGCGATTCGAATTGGAAACCCTGCATCATGGAAGCAAGCCGAGGATGCTCGTGATCACTCAGGTGGAATCATCGATGAAGTTACTGACGAAGAGATTCTTTCTGCTTATCGTCTAGTCGCTTCGAAAGAAGGGGTCTTCTGCGAACCCTCTAGCGCTGCGGGAATCGCTGGGTTGATTAAGTATCAGGCGCACGGGAAACTTCCAGCTGGTAAGAAGATTGTCATAACCGTGACCGGCAATGGACTCAAGGATGTTCAGTGGGTTCTCAATGATGTCGTCGACCCCCTCGTGATTCCGGTCGATGCAAAAGTCGCTGCAGATGCCCTGGGGCTAGCGTGAGTAGTAATGTGACTGAGAGAATGACTTCATGATGGCGCGAGCAAAACATAGGCAACGAATCACATTCAAAGCCACGCCACAACAGGTGAAAGTCAGCGGAAGTATCGCAAATCTTGGCCCTGGGTTTGACAGCCTTGCTCTAGCGGTTGAACTTCGGGATATCTATGTTGCTCAGATCCTTGATGAAGAAGCGTTCGATATTGATGTGACAGGTGAAGGCGCAGAAGAAGTCGCGAGAGATAAGAAGAATCTCGTGATTAAGGCGATGTTTCATGGCTTTGATTTCCTCGGTGGCAAGCCTGATGGAATCGCACTTAGGCAACTTAATGAGATTCCCCATGGACGGGGCCTTGGATCTTCAGCTGCCGCTATCGTTGGTGGACTTGCACTCGCTCGCTCGTTGGTCCTCAATGGCAATCAGATGATGAGTGATGACGACTTAATCGCTCTTGCCACGGATATGGAAGGACATCCTGACAATGTCGCTGCCGCAACTCTCGGTGGCGCCACGATCGCATGGGTTGAAGATCGCATGGGGGTTGCAACTGGATGCGCGGTGCGAAGTGAGGTGGATTCTCGAATTCGAATTCTTGCTTTGATTCCGGAGGGTTCGCTCTCAACTACCAAATCCAGGAAGATCCTTCCTGAGGCGATCCCGCACGCTGATGCGACATTCAATCTCTCGAGAACCGCGCTTCTAGTCCATGCCTTGCAATCGCGCCCCGATCTGTTGCTTCCTGCAACAGAGGATCGACTTCATCAAGGTTATCGACGCGAAGTGATGGCCAAGACTGTTGATCTTGTAACGAAACTTCGAAGCGCAGGTGTCGCAGCTGTCGTATCGGGAGCAGGTCCATCTCTTGTTATCTTTGATACCGGCGATCAAACTGAACGTGAAGAGATCATCCGAGCAGCAGGGCCCAACTTCATTGCCAGGGAACTCGAAGTCGCTCGAAATGGGGTAGAAAGTTCGGCAATCTAGGCTCAATTTCGACGTTAGCGAGCCGAGCTTTTTTTGGTTTTGACCAAAGTTCTCGCCGTGCTAGCCTTCGGTCATCTGGTCTGGAAGTTAGTCACAAAGAGGCCGGTTCTTAAAAAGACCACTCAATCGAATGTCTAGGCAGATGTTCTGACCAAAAACCCCATGGTGTCACTAATCAGGGGTAATCCACGTAATACGTAGTCCATCTATGACTACAGAAGAGACATGAGTTAATGAGCGATACCGCTACTAAAGCCCGCAAAGATGTCACTGACCTTTCTTCTATGGCAGTGGCCGACTTACGAAAGACAGCCGTAGCACTCGGCATCGACGGTGCGGCAGATATGAAGAAGGCAGATCTCGTCAAAGCGATAGGTGACCTTCAAGCAGCAAACCGAGAGGCATCTCGCCTCGAGCGAGAAGCAAAGCGCGCTGAGCGAATGGCGCGACGACAAGAGAAGTCATCCCGCAGAAACGATGACGAACGCGGTGAGCAAGACGATCACGATGAAAGTGATGGGGAAGAAATGAATGAGAATTCAGATGATGCGCTAGATAACGGACGGGGAGCTGAGGCTCGCGAGAATGATCGCGAAGACCGACCTCGACGCGATGGGTATTCAGAGCGCGGTGACCGCGGAGATAGAGGCGATCGTGGTGATAGAGGCGATCGTGGTGATAGAGGCGGACGATTCGATCGTCGAGATCGATTCCGAAGAGATCGCGGACGCGAGCGGGATATCGAGATTCGTGAGGACGATGTACTCGTCCCCGTGAGCGGACTCCTCGACATTCTCGAGAATTACGCCTTCCTACGCACTAGCGGCTACCTACCTGGCCCACAAGATGTCTATGTCTCACTTCAACAAGTCCGTCGCTACGGACTGCGAAAAGGTGATGTCATTCAAGGCTCCGTGCGCGAACCGCGTGAAGGTGAGCGACGCGAGAAATTCAATGCTCTAGTCAAAATCGAGACAGTAAATGGAATGGAACCTGAGGCGGTTCGTGACCGAGTTGAGTTTGCCAAGCTCGTCCCGCTCTATCCGCAGGATCGTCTTCGTCTTGAGACGCAACCGAACATTCTCACCACCCGCGTTATTGATCTCGTCGCACCTATCGGTAAGGGTCAACGTGGCTTGATCGTTTCGCCACCAAAGGCAGGTAAGACCATGGTCTTGCAGGCTATTGCGAATGCGATCACTGAGAACAATCCAGAATGTCACTTGATGGTCGTTCTTGTAGATGAGCGTCCTGAAGAAGTCACGGATATGCAACGTTCGGTAAAGGGAGAGGTCATTGCCTCCACTTTCGATCGTCCTGCAGATGACCACACGACTGTTGCCGAACTTGCAATCGAGCGAGCAAAGCGCCTCGTTGAGCTTGGACATGACGTCGTAGTTCTTCTCGATTCCATCACTCGACTAGGTCGTGCATACAACATCGCAGCCCCCGCATCAGGTCGAATCCTCTCCGGTGGTGTTGATTCAGCAGCGCTCTACCCGCCAAAGAAATTCTTTGGTGCTGCCAGAAATATCGAAGATGGTGGATCACTAACAATCCTTGCGACCGCGCTTGTTGAGACTGGTTCGAAGATGGACGAAGTTATCTTCGAAGAGTTCAAAGGCACGGGAAATATGGAACTCAAACTTGATCGCAAATTCGCAGATAAGCGAATCTTCCCAGCGGTTGATGTCGATGCTTCTGGTACTCGTAAGGAAGAGATTCTTATGGGACAAGAGGAACTCAATATCGTCTGGAAGCTTCGTCGAGTGCTTCACGCTCTCGATTCCCAGCAAGCACTAGAACTGCTTCTTGAGAAGATGAAGGGCACGAAGTCGAACGTGGAGTTCTTGATGCAGGTACAGAAGACCACCGTTGGCCCATCTGCAGAGGATCAGGTCAAGTAAGAGATAGAAGAATCGAGGCGAGCTGAGCCCAGGTTCAGTCCGATTTCACTCTCCTCTTCTCTCTCGGTAACCTTTACCCACTCATTCACGATATTCGGGCCCAGGCTCAGGATTCGAGAATGAACCCAGAACGAATATTGCTGGTTCACTGAATTCCTTCAATCTGAAGGAATGAAGACCCAGCGAGAGAGAAGTCAAGAAAATGAAACCAGAGATCCATCCTTCATACGTGGAGACCACGGTGACTTGTGGTTGTGGCGAGACATTCACAACTCGCTCGACTGTTGAGAGCGGTTCGCTCTTCGTCGAAGTCTGCTCGGTCTGCCACCCCTTCTATACAGGTAAGCAACGCATCCTTGATACTGGTGGTCGCGTAGCCCGATTTGAAGAGCGCTTGAAGAAGAGCGCAGCAAAGGGCGCGAAGAAGACCGCTAAGTAACGCGCTTCACGTAAGAATCCCTAGGGAATCCCATGAGTGAGCGTTTTGCTTCTATGCCAGAGATCCTCGCCGAGTACGAGGAGCTCGAACGGAAGATGGCCGATCCCGCCATTCACTCCGATCAAGGCAAAGCCCGTCAGTTTGGAAAGCGTTACGCCCAACTCGGTCCCGTCATTGCTGGATATAAAGCATGGCGATCTGCTGATGAGGATCTGACAACAGCCAAAGAGCTTGCTGCCACCGATCCTGACTTTGCGGCTGAACTACCATCCCTTGAAATCAAGGCTTCAGAAGCTGCAGAACGCCTCGAAGAACTTCTCTTACCTCGCGACCCGAATGATGATCGTGATGTCATTCTTGAGATCAAAGCAGGTGCAGGCGGTGAGGAGTCTGCACTCTTTGCTGGAGATTTACTTCGTATGTACTTGCGGTATGCAGAGCGCCAAGGTTGGAAGACTGAAGTCATCGATGCAACCGAGAGCGACCTTGGTGGATATAAAGACATTTCTGTCGCGGTGAAATCGCGAGGCGTCCCTGAGGCAGGACAAGGTCCCTTCGCAAAATTGAAATTCGAAGGTGGAGTCCATCGAGTCCAGCGCGTCCCAGAGACTGAAAGTCAAGGCAGGATCCACACCTCTGCAGCGGGAGTTCTCGTCCTTCCTGAAGCCGAAGAAATCGAAGTTGAGATCAATATGAATGAATTACGAATCGATGTCTATCGCTCATCCGGTCCGGGTGGTCAGAGCGTGAATACCACCGATTCTGCCGTTCGAATCACTCATATCCCGACCGGAATCGTCGTCTCTTGCCAGAACGAGAAGAGCCAGCTACAAAACAAAGAATCAGCCCTACGCATCCTTCGCGCCAGACTTCTCGCTGCTGCGCAAGAGGCAGCCGATGCTGAAGCCGCCGCAACGCGCAAGTCACAGGTGAGGACAGTGGATCGAAGCGAGCGAATAAGAACCTATAACTTCCCGGAGAATCGAATCAGTGACCATCGAGTCAATTACAAAGCGAACAATCTCGACGCTGTGATCAATGGTGAGTTAGATGGTGTCATTGACTCACTACTGGCTGCGGATAAAGCCGAGAAACTCGCTGCTGCGAGTGCCTGATTTTGTGAGCAACTAGTTCTGTGAGTGAAGGAACGCTCTCGCTCCGAGAAATTCTCACTAGCGCCAAGGAAAAGCTTCGCCAACACCAAATCAACGAAGTTGATGCCGAACTTCTTCTCGCACATCTCCTGGGAATAACTCGAATGCAATTGCACTCAACTGTGCCTATGGTTAATGGTGAAGCGGTTAATGAGTTGGTTGTAGATCTTGATGCCCTTATCGCGCGAAGGATCTCAGGTACTCCAACTCAATACCTCATCGGGGAAGCGCCATTTCGCCATCTCATTCTTGATGTGGGACCTGGTGTATTGATACCGCGTCCTGAGACTGAAGGTCTGGTCTCACTTGCCTTGGATCGAATCAGAGCAAGGATGAAAGATACAAAAGAGAGATTGAGCGTTGTGGATTTGGGATCTGGATCAGGTTGTATCGCAATCGCATTAGCAACAGAGTCGAGAGATTTTGGCGCGCTTCTTTCGGTCATTGCTGTGGAACCTTCAGAGCAGGCTCACCCTTACCTCGAGAGAAATATCGCAAAGTACGAAGTCGATGTTCGAGTTGTGAAGGAGCGGGCAGAAGTCGCCCTCAATGGCGTGAAGTCCGATGTAGTCGTTGCAAACCCGCCATATATCCGCGATAACTTTGCGATAAGTGGAGAGCTCCCAAGAGAGTTGAGTGAAGAGCCTGCGATGGCGTTATTTGGTGGAGCGAGCGGTACCCAACTTCCAAAGCTCTTCATTGATGCGGCGGCGAGGATTCTCAAGAGCGGCGGTGAGCTACTCATGGAGCACGAGGAAAGCCAACGCGATGAGTTGATCGAGTATCTCTCGCAGGAATTCGTTCAAGTTGGGAGTGGGGATGACCTCAATGGAAAGCATCGTTATATTTTCGCTACTCGTATCTGATTTGGGGCGTGAGGCGTGGCAGAGAAGTTAGCAATCAAGCAAGGCCCTCGTGCAAAGATCGCACCCGTCGTAGCGCGAGCCTTCGAAGTCATTCGCGATGGGAAAGTGATTGTTGCACCGATCGAACACGCTTACGTCTTCTTGGCTGATGCCTTCAATCACGGCGCAGTAGCAAAGATCCACCAACTTCGCGGTGACGCGCTCGGCGTCGCGACTCAAGTTGCAATAAGAGATTTCCAGATGGCTAAAGGATTGACCCACGGTTTCAACGACGGTGCAAAGAAACTAGTCGAAGATTTCTGGCCGGGCCTATTGACGGTTTATGCGCCAGTGCAACGAGGGCTCACTTGGAACCTCGGTGATAGCAAAGAGCTCACTAAAGTTGCTCTTCGCGTTCCCAGCAATCGCTTTATGAAGGAGCTACTGGCTCTTTCAGGACCGCTCGCGGTCGCATCGGCTGCGCGGGTTCGAGTCGCTCCACCGCGTACGACGACATTCTTCCCTGCGCTGGAGGATGATCTCGCGATCATCGTTGATGCCGGTCCGCTTAAGGAACACCCCTCGGGTCTTGCCTCTAGCATCGTCGAAATAGAGGGCGAGGGGGTGAGCCTGGTTCGAGCGGGCGCAATCCCGACCGATGAGTTATCGAAATCGCTACCAACGCTCATTCTTAAGAGCGAAGCGAGCGCTTAGGCTTCCAACTATGTCATCTTCAAAGCACCCATTCTTCGGCGCCGACCCTGATGCACTTTTGGCAGAGGATCCCGAGATCGCAGAAGTACTCTTCAAAGAACTTGATCGACAACGAAACAGTCTTCAACTCATTGCAAGTGAGAACTTCACTTCCAGCGCAGTACTAGCCGCACTTGGGTCCACGCTTTCAAACAAGTATGCCGAGGGCTATCCAGGAAAGCGCTACTACGGCGGTTGTGAAGAGGTTGATGTAGCCGAAGAGATTGCAATAGCCCGTGCCAAGGAACTCTTTGGCGCAGAACATGCCAACTTACAACCGCACTCGGGCGCCAGTGCCAATATTGCGGTCTATCAGGCTTTTACAAAACCAGGCGACACAGTTCTTGCTATGTCTCTGGCCGAAGGTGGACATCTCACACACGGATCGAAGGTGAACTTCTCGGGTAAGTGGTTCAACGTCGTCTCTTACGGCGTCCGTAAAGAAGATGAGCGGATTGATTACGATGAACTTGAGCGACTGGCACATCAACATAAGCCGAAGATGATCTGTTCTGGCGCGACCGCATATCCAAGCTTGATTGATTTCAAACGAATACGTGAGATTTGTGATGCAGTCGGTGCAATCATGTGGGTCGATGCCGCGCACTTCATCGGATTAGTCGCGGGTAAAGCGATTCCATCTCCCGTTCCTTTCGCAGATGCAGTCTCTTTCACCACCCATAAGGTTCTTCGCGGTCCACGCGGCGGGATGATCCTTTGCAAAGAGCAACATGCACAAGCAATCGACAAGTCAATCTTTCCTGGGATGCAAGGTGGACCGATCATGAGCGCCGTCGCAGCCAAGGCAGTCGCGCTCAAAGAGTGTGCGACAGCTGAATACCAAAAATACGCAAAAGAAGTGATCGTCAATGCTGTCGAGCTTGCTAAGGCTTTGGAGCGAGAGGGAATGCGAGCAGTCTCAGGAGGAACCCAGACGCACCTAGCTTTAATCGACATTCGTTCGACCGGAGTCAACGGCAAAGTGGCAGATGAGAGATGCGGTCGCTCTGGAATTACTTTGAATAAGAATGCGATTCCTTTCGATCCCGAGAAACCTTCTGTGACGAGTGGGATTCGAGTCGGAACTGCTGCAACCACGACTCAGGGAATGGGTGTTGCAGAGATGAACCAGATTGCATCTCTCATTGCCCGCGCGATCAGAGATGGTGAGGATCAGGCCAAAGCCGATGCGATCCGCAGCGAGGTGCACGCACTCACTGCAAAGTTTCCCATCTATCCAGCACCCTTGGCTTAAGTCAGAGTCTATATAGAGCCCATGAAGAGACTGTAAAGAGTGAAGAAGTAGTGCGCGAATATCTCCTCACGCTCTTGATCGCGGCAGCAATCACCTATCTGGTGATTCCTGTTGTGCGAAAGTGGGCGATAGGGGCCAAGGCAGTAGCGAAAGTTCGTGAGCGCGATATCCATAATGCGGAGACACCACGTTGGGGTGGGCTTGGAATGTGGTTTGGCTTGGCCGGAACTCTGCTGATCGTCAGTGAACTTAACCTTGTGGGAAAGTCCTTTACCCGTGAACTTACCGGTGTATTCCTTGCCGCAACATTTATCGTCATCCTCGGGATGCTTGATGATCGATTTGAATTAGATGCCATTACAAAACTTGCCGGGCAATCGCTCGCAGCGGGCATACTCCTTATCTTCGGTATACAAATTCTCTGGATCCCCATCAACGGAATAGTCATACTCCCGAGCAATATCGGCCAATTCCTCACCGTTTTGGTTGTGGTGGTCACAATAAACGCTGTCAACTTTGTCGATGGATTAGATGGGCTAGCGGCCGGTATTGTTGCGATTTCGGCGGCTTCGCTCTTTGGCTTTGCTTATCTCTTGGCAGTTGAGAATGGATTTCCTCGAGCAGGCGCACCTTCACTTGTCAGCGCCATCATGATCGGAATCTGCTTCGGCTTTCTTCCGCACAATCTCTATCCCGCAAGAATTTTCATGGGCGATTCAGGCTCAATGCTCCTTGGTCTGATGTTGGCAGCCTCCTCAGTCACATTGTCGAGTCAAGTAGATGTCAATGCTGCCTTCTCGGAGAGTCTGATACCAGCACTACTCCCGATACTCCTTCCATTTATGGTCCTTGCGATTCCATTCCTTGACTTCGCACTTGCTGTGATTCGCCGAGTGCGCGCGGGACGTTCGCCATTTGCCCCAGATAAGAAACACATTCACCACAAGTTGATGGAACTTGGTAACTCGCAACAACGAACCACCCTGGTTCTCTATCTTTGGACCGCAATGCTTGCAATCCCAGCGATGGCTTCAGCATTCTTACCAATCTGGCAAGCAGTTCTGATTGGTCTGGCACTCTTCCTACTATCTATCTTCATCAATAAGTCGAAGTTCGATCTAACTACAAAACGAGTTAAGGTGGATTTTGATGACAGAAGAAGGTAGCTGGCGCTCATCACTCTGGCGCGGTGCACTCGTGCCATCACTCATCACCATGGTGATTTCGATTCCGGTTGGTTTCCTGGTGCGCGAAAGTGCAGGACTTGCAGCCTCACTACTTGCATCTGTCACGGTGATTATCTTCTTCTCGGTACATCTCATCGTGGCAAGAATCTCTCGCTCTCTAGATCCGGCAAGCACGATGCTCGTTGCCATGCTCTCCTATTTCTTGAAGGTAGCCCTTATGGCAATCTTCTTGATTCTGGTGACACGTCTGACCGCGCCTGAGTCCATTGATCGTCCAACCTTCGCCGTCATATCCCTTGCGCTCACCTTTTCGTGGCTAGCAGGGGAGATCCGAGCATTTCTCCGCCTTCGCCCAGGGCTAGACTCTCGCCAATGAGCCAGAACCCCGACAACCATGCAGAAGGTCAAAGTGGAGACCGACCTGAGAGTGGTCCTGACTTAAGTCGCAATCCCGGACGTCGTGAAGAGGGTGCGCTCTGGTCCATTTTTGGCTACCTCCTCTCCGGCCTTCTCGTCTGGGGCGGCATCGGATACTTCGTCGATCGGTGGCTTGGGTATGACCGAGTTTTCACACTTGTTGGCCTGCTCTTGGGTATGGGGTCGGCCCTGTATCTGGTCTGGCTTCGATTCGGTCGACACTCAGGATAGAAATCACATCAGCCAGACCCTATAAGTCCGGTCTGGCTCACTTTTCAATTTTCAACTAAGTGCCCTTCTCATTTAGGGTTACCCCGCATCCCCACGCTCCAGAAGCATCGAGCACCTGCGATGGCCAAGGGCTTAAACACTCACGTAGCTGGAAACCTTTGGGAGAACTGTGCGACTGATTCACGCCGCCACAGGCGAAGGATTTAATCCGCCGTCGGCGAAAGACTTCGAACTCCCACCATTTATTGAAGGCATTGAGTGGGCAACGAAGCCAATAGGGCTCGCCTTTCTCTCGGTAATCCTTATTTCCGTCTTCTTCATAGCCGCTTCGCGCAAAGCTGCTGTCGTGCCATCAAAGCTTCAGTTCGCTGGTGAAGGCGTCTATAACTTTGTCCGTGAAGGATTGGGTCGAGAGATCATCGGACATGACTTCCTAAAGTTCGTCCCTTATCTCTTCACGCTCTTCACTTTCATCTTGGTCAATAACTTCTTTGGCATCATCCCATTCCTTCAGTTCCCGACGATGTCGCGCGTCTCATTCCCTTATGTTCTTGCCGCAATAACTTTCTTCATTTTCCATTACGTCGGAATCAAGAAGCAGGGAATCGTCAAATATCTGCGCGAGATTATGTTCATGCCAGGTGTTCCGAAACCTGTCTATATCTTGCTCACTCCGATTGAAATTGCTACCTACTTCCTGGTCAGACCGCTGACGCTTTCGCTCCGTCTCTTTGCCAATATGTTCGCCGGCCACCTCTTACTTTTGGTCTTCTTCCTTGGTGGCGAGCACCTGCTTGATGGCGTCCTCGGCCTGAAACTCGTGAGCCCGTTCGCATTTGTGATCGGTATTGGGCTCACATTCTTTGAATTCATGGTGCAGGTACTACAGGCCTACATCTTCACACTTCTGACAGCGCTCTACATCGCAGGGGCGCTTGCGGATGAGCACTAAAGATAACCATGAGAGGCAACAACGAATAGCAATATTCGAAGCGATAGAAGATTCCGGGTCGCGCTCGGCGATACGGAGAGGTAAGGAAAGGTAAGAATCATGGAAGGTATGGAAGGTACGCTCAACCTGGTCGGTTATGGCCTATCGGCAATCGGACCAGCAATCGCAACCGGAATGATCTTCGCCGCATATATCAACGGCGTCGCACGTCAGCCTGAGGCGCGTTCGGTACTACAGCCGATTGCATTCCTCGGCTTCGCACTCGCTGAAGCGCTCGCGCTCTTCGGTCTCGTCTTGGCATTCGTCCTCTAGCGGTTCAGCTTTAGAAGCGAAAGTCGTAAAAGAAAGTGGGAAAGATGTCATCTTTAGCAGCAGGTGGTGAGGTCAATCCACTCATCCCGCATACAGCTGAGATCATCGCGGGTTTGATTGCGTTCTCGTTACTTTATTTCGTCTTGCGCAAGAGAGTGACGCCAATGTTTGAAAAGGCATTCGCGGCACGGACCGAAGCGATCCAAGGTGGAATCGAAAAGGCTGAGAAGGCACAACGCGAAGCAGAAGCTGCGTTGCAGATGTATACCAAGCAACTTGCAGATGCTCGTGGTGAAGCACAGACGATTCGTGAGGAAGCGCGCACCCAAGGTGCTGCGATCCTCGAGGAGATGCGTAGCAAGGCCCAAGAGGAAGCATCCCGAATCACTGCATCAGCCCAAGTCGCAATCGAAGCTGAACGGCAGCAAGCAATCACCTTACTTCGTAATGAAGTGGGAGCGCTTGCCACAGAGCTCGCATCAAAGATCGTGGGCGAAGCCCTCGATGACCAAGTTCGACAGAGCCGAATCGTCGACAGGTTCCTCGAAGACCTTGAGAAGAGCAAGAAGTAATCGAACTGAAATGAAAAAACGAATGAGAGAGGGAGAGTGATGACTATGAAGGATCTATCGGGCTCAAGCAAGAGCTCTTTCGCATCTATTCGCGTCTCACTCGATGCTGCTCTCAAGGGCAAGAGTGCGAGGGAGTGTGAAGTAGTCGCCTCAGACCTCTTCGCAGTCGTGAGTGCTCTCGATTCTTCTACTGGACTTCGAAGGGCGTTTACTGATCCTGCTCGCGATGGTGGCGCTAAGGCTCACTTGGTTCAAGATCTTTTCGGGAAGGTGATTTCACCGAGCACGCTTTCCCTTATCGAGTCAGCGGTTTCCCTTCGCTGGTCAACATCAAGTGATTTGGCAGATGCAATCGAGCGGCTAGCAGTCGAAGCGCTCGCAGCATCAGCAGAATCAGGAGGCGAGATTGACCGAGTCGAAGAGGAACTCTTCGCGATTTCCCGGCTCCTCGCTTCAGAAAGTGAGCTTAGATCCAATCTCAATGATGGCAAGTTCACGCAAGATGCCAAAGGTGCGCTACTTCGTTCGATCTTTGCATCCGTGATCTCTTCGAGCTCTGAGAAAGTGCTTGATGCGATCATTGCTGGACGACGCGGACGCTCGTTTGAGCGGACGATCGCGTTCTATGCCAACACAATCGTCGCTCGTAAAGAGCGCACAATCGCACGCGTCACAAGCGCCGTCCCACTCGGCGATAAACAACGCGCGCGACTCTCAGAAACGTTAGAGCGTCACTTTGGGCGCAAGATCAGAGTTGATGTCACCGTTGATCGCGCAGTCCTTGGCGGGATTTCGGTACGTATCGGCGATGAACTCATTGATGGAACTGTGATCAGTCGACTGGTCGATGCGAGCAGAGCGCTCGCAGGTCGCCAGTTGGCTGGCAAGAGATAAGTTAGATAGGCAAAGGGAGAGGAAGAACCATGGCGGATATCGCGATCAAACCGGAGGCGATTCGTGATGCCTTAGCGAATTTCGTTAAGTCATACGATCCAAGCGTCGCATCTCGGGATGAGGTCGGCACCGTTGTCGAAGCAGGAGATGGCATCGCCAGAGTCGAAGGATTGCCCTCGACGATGACGAACGAACTCTTGAAGTTCGAGAATGGCACGCTAGGACTTGCACTTAATCTCGATGTGCGAGAGATCGGTGTAGTTATCCTCGGTGAGTTCACTGGCATCGAAGAAGGAACGACAGTTCGCAGAACTGGGGAGATCCTCTCGGTCCCAGTCGGTGATGCATTCTTGGGACGCGTCGTTGATGCGCTCGGTCGTCCTATTGACGGTAAGGGTGAGATCAAAGCAGAGGCAAATCGTGCGCTTGAGTTACAGGCTCCCTCTGTAGTCCAACGCCAACCTGTGAAGGAACCTCTCGCAACTGGTATCAAGGCGATCGATGCGATGACTGCGATTGGTCGAGGTCAGCGTCAGCTGATCATTGGTGATCGACAGACTGGTAAGACTGCGGTTGCTATTGACACCATCATCAACCAACGTGAGAACTGGAAATCTGGCGACCCAAAGAAGCGCGTCAAGTGCATCTATGTCGCAATCGGTCAGAAAGGTTCGACAATTGCTTCGGTGCGCGCCGCACTCGAAGAGGCTGGCGCGATGGAGTACACCACAATCGTTGCGGCACCGGCATCCGATCCTGCAGGCTTCAAGTACTTAGCGCCGTATACCGGTTCTGCGATTGGTCAGCACTGGATGTATAAGGGTGACCACGTACTCATAGTCTTTGACGATCTTTCAAAACAAGCTGAGGCTTATCGTTCTGTCTCACTCTTGCTTCGTCGTCCACCAGGTCGTGAGGCTTATCCAGGAGACGTCTTCTATTTACATTCACGTCTGCTTGAGCGATGCGCGAAACTCTCGGATGAAATGGGTGGGGGATCAATGACCGGACTTCCGATCATTGAGACAAAAGGAAATGACGTCTCCGCATTCATCCCAACAAACGTCATCTCGATCACCGACGGACAGTGCTTCCTTGAGACTGATCTCTTCAACGCGGGCGTGCGTCCTGCGATCAACGTCGGTATCTCCGTCTCACGTGTCGGTGGCTCTGCGCAGACGAAAGCGATGAAGAAGATTGCAGGTCGTCTCCGACTTGATCTGGCACAGTTCCGTGAGTTAGAGGCGTTCGCTGCCTTCGGATCGGATCTTGATGCCGCTTCAAAGGCACAGCTCGAACGAGGTTCACGCCTTGTCGAACTCCTGAAGCAGGGTCAGTACTCACCATTCTCACTCGAGCGTATGGTCGTCTCAATCTGGGCCGGAACCACTGGGCAACTAGATGAGATTCCAGTCGTTGATATCCGACGCTTCGAATCCGAGTTCTTGGACTTCATCGCCCGTGAACGTAAGGCGATCTTTGATGTTATCTCAGAGACGAAAGAACTCTCGGATGACACTGTCGCAAAGATGACTGAGGCAATCACTGCATTCAAGAAGCAGTTTGCTTCATCAGGTGCGGCAAAGGTCAATGAGGCCGAAGTCGCGGCTGAAGGCCCAGACGCTCAAGAGCAGATCACGAGGTATAAGAAGTAGATCATGGGCGCACAACTTCGTATCTATCGTCGGCGTATCCGCTCGGTCAAAGCGACCAAGAAGATCACGCGTGCCATGGAGTTGATCTCGGCATCGCGTATCGTCAAGGCGCAACAACGAGTGGCTGCATCGACGCCATATGCGAATGAGTTGACCCGCGCAGTCTCAGCGATCGCGACCTTCTCCAACACCAATCACCCCCTCACCTCGAGCTCTGAGAATCCAAAGCGCGCTGCAGTTTTGATCATCACAGCAGACCGCGGAATGGCTGGTGCTTACTCATCGGCAGCGATCAAAGAGGGCGATGGTCTGATCAATGGCTTGAAGGAGCGTGGCCTTGAGGTCAGTACCTATCTCGTTGGACGAAAAGCAGTCAACTACTACAAGTTCCGTAATCGTAAGATCACCGGATCATGGACTGGGTTCTCGGATAACCCAACATTCGCTGATGCGAAGAAGGTCTCCGATGAATTGATCACCGCGTTCTTGAAAGATGCTCAAGTTGATCTCACTGGCGTCGATGAACTACACATCGTTTATACCGAGTTCAAATCGATGATCACGCAGATTCCATTCTCCAAGCGGATGCTTCCACTTGAAGTCGTCGAGAGTGAAGGACCAGCGCCAACTGGCCTTCTTCCCATGTATGAATTCGAGCCGAATGCAGGAGAGGTGCTCAATGCACTTCTTCCTCGCTACATCGAGTCTCGTGTCTATAACGCGATGTTGCAGAGCGCTGCTTCCGAGCACGCCGCGCGCCGCCGCGCTATGAAGTCTGCGACAGATAACGCAGACGAATTAATCAAGTCACTGACCAGGTTGGCGAATGCAGCCCGCCAGGCAGAGATCACCCAAGAGATCAGTGAAATCGTAGGCGGCGCAGATGCGTTGTCTTCAGCTAGTGCAGGGAGCGAATAATGAGCACCAAAACCGCCACAGGCCGTGTCGCACGCGTCATCGGTCCGGTCGTCGATATCGAGTTTCCATCTGATGCGATGCCCGCGATCTTCAACGCGCTCACTGTCGAAGTGAAGATCGGCGATACAAGTAGAAAGCTCACCCTCGAGGTAGCGCAGCACATCGGTGAGAACCTGGTGCGTGCGATCTCAATGCAACCTACCGACGGAATGGTCCGCGGTGTTGAAGTGAGCGATACCGGCGCTCCCATCTCAGTACCAGTTGGCGATGTGACCAAAGGTCACGTCTTCAATGCACTTGGCGAATCCCTCGATGTTCCTACCGCCTCACTTGATGTCAAAGAACGCTGGCCGATCCATCGCACCGCTCCCGATTTCGACCAGTTGGAATCAAAGACAGAGATGTTCGAGACTGGAATCAAAGTCATCGACTTGCTCACCCCATATGTGAAGGGCGGAAAAATCGGACTCTTTGGTGGTGCTGGTGTCGGAAAGACAGTTCTTATCCAAGAGATGATCTATCGCGTCGCCGAGAACTTTGGTGGCGTCTCCGTCTTTGCTGGAGTTGGCGAACGTACTCGTGAAGGAAACGATCTTTTCCTCGAAATGACCGAGACTGGCGTTATCAATAAGACTGCGCTCGTCTTCGGACAGATGGATGAGCCACCAGGGACGCGTCTTCGAGTCGCACTCTCAGCTCTCACGATGGCTGAATACTTCCGCGATGTCCAAAAGCAAGATGTTCTGCTCTTCATCGACAACATCTTCCGCTTCACACAGGCAGGTTCTGAGGTCTCAACTCTCCTTGGCCGCATGCCATCTGCTGTTGGTTACCAACCAACTCTCGCCGATGAGATGGGTGTGCTCCAAGAGCGCATCACATCGACTCGTGGTCACTCGATCACTTCGATGCAGGCGATTTACGTGCCCGCCGATGACATCACAGATCCTGCGCCACATACAACCTTTACCCACCTTGATGCAACGACCGTTCTTTCGCGTCCGATCTCAGAGCTCGGAATCTATCCAGCTGTGGATCCACTCGATTCAACCTCACGCATCCTTGATCCTCGTTATATCGGTGAGAATCACTTTCGCGTCGCAAACCGCGTGAAGCAGATCCTTCAGCGTTACAAGGATCTACAAGACATCATCGCGATCCTTGGTATTGATGAACTCTCGGAAGAGGATCGAATCCTCGTTGGCCGAGCACGTCGTATCCAGCGCTTCCTCTCGCAGAATACATTCGTCGCGAAGGTCTTCACCGGAATCGATGGCTCCTTCGTGACGCTTGCTGAGACGATTGCAGCATTTGATGCGCTTGCAAATGGCGACTATGACCATGTTCCTGAGCAGGCATTCTTCATGTGCGGTGGGCTCGATGATGTCGAGCGCAAAGCCGCGGAGTTGGCGAAGGCTTAACCCATGGCGCAACTGCGAGTCGAGTTAGTCTCACCTGAGAAGCGGGTGTGGAGTGGTGATGCGAGTATGGTTTCAGCTCGCACACTCGAAGGCGATATAGGTATATTGCCAAACCACGCACCGCTCTTTGGTGTGCTGGTCGATGGTCAGGTGCGAATCAAGGCGGTGGATGGAAATGAGACATCGTTCAATGTCCATGGCGGGTTTATCTCAGTCTCGAACAATCGAGTCTCAATCCTCGGTGAAAGCGCCGATTAAACGCTCGCCGTACGCCCCACTTCCCACGATTGTCGCGGTTGTCGCCTCACTCTTCATCTCTCTCGGAAATTTGGCTGTAGCAAGGGCGCATCAACCGGTAACTCTCACAGCTGCTTCGAGTGATCGCGAAAAAAGTCCGATCTTGCTTGATGGCACCGTTTCATTTGCGGTCTACGCCACGATGAAGAAATCTAAAGAAACTAGGTATCTACGTTTTAATCATAAGCCTGGAGATCGACTGGACCTTCAATACCTGATCCCTGATGAACCGACGATGAAGAAGATCACGACTCGAAACCTACCGAAGGTTCTCTTGATTGATCCGATGGGAAACGAAGAGGAAATCAAGCCGAAGGAGCGAACTTATTTCTACGAACCCTATGGTCGAAAGGGTTACTTCTACCTCTCACGAATTTCCACCTCCGCACTTGAGGGAATGTACACAGTTGCTATAACTTCAAAGCGAGCATCTAGCGTGGTGATCGCTGTCGGAGTGAAGGAGATCCCCGGAGAGGTCTTGGAGTTTGGAGTTGGAAGTAAACGCTGCCCATTAAAGATTTCTGGTGAAGTAGAGATCTCGCCAACAAGAGCTGGTCAATTAGTTGGAATGAGTGAGACTGGGGCGAAACTCTGCGCTTCGACAAATGGTTGGGGCTATCGAGTTGGAAAAAGAGATGGTGAAGACTTCCCTGTGACAAAGGATTTCAGACCCGATCGAGTGACAGTCGCCATCGAATCGGGAATCATAAAAGAGATTTTGATTGGCTAGAGAAGAAAAGCTTTAGTTCACTCTACGCGAGTGACATCAGCGCCGAGTGAGCGCAATTGCTCGGCGAAATTTGGATAGCCGCGGTCAATATGAAACCCACCCTCGACCATCGTGATTCCATCAGCCACTAGCGCGGCGATGATGAGGCCGGCCCCCGCTCGGATATCTGTGGCTACGACTGGTGCCGAGGAGAGATGATCTATTCCTCGAGTTGCGGCGTGATGGCCGTCGACTCGTACATTCGCACCAAGTCGAAGAAGTTCGTTAACGAAGATGAATCGACTCTCGAAGACATTCTCAGTCACTATTGCATCTCCATCTGCGATGGAGTTCATGGTGATGATGAATGGTTGCAGATCTGTCGGGAAGCCTGGATAAGGCAGGGTCGAGACATCTATCGCTTTGGGTCGATGTTCCATTCGAACCCTTACGCCATCGTTAGTCGTTGTCACTACTGCTCCAGCCGAGACCAATTTCTCAAGTGGGACCTCAAGGTCACTCGCCCGACAACCATGGATTCTGATGTCACCTTGAGTGATCGCAGCAGCAAATGCCCAAGTGCCCGTGACGATGCGATCTGGGATTGTTGCGTGAATCGTCGGTTTTAACGAGGCAACGCCACGAATCGTGATCGTCGGTGTACCGAGACCTTCGATATCTGCTCCCATCGAGATCAGGAATTCACCGAGATCGACGACATCAGGTTCGCGCGCTGCGTTATCGAGGATTGTGATTCCTTGAGCTAGGACTGCCGCTGTCATGATGTTCTCGGTAGCGCCAACACTTGGGAAATCTAGCGAAATCTCAGCGCCATGAAGTCCATTCTCTGCTTTTGCAATTACGTAACCGTGTTCATTGCGCACCTTGGCGCCCATCTCCATCAGTCCTTTGATGTGATAGTCGAGCCCACGAGATCCGATCGCATCGCCACCAGGGAGTGCCACTTCGGCTTCTCCGCACCGCGCTACTAACGGACCAAGGACATTTATTGATGCGCGCATCTTGCGTACTAAGTCATACTCGGCGCGATGAGATGGCTTCTCTGGAACATTGATTGAAACTTCACTCTTTTTGATGTCGAGTTCGACTTTGCATCCGAGGCGAGTCAATAGCTCAGCCATTATCTTGACATCGGCGATATCGGGAACATTGGTAAGTCGAGTAAGGCCAGGAGCAAGGAGCGCTGCTGCCATTAGTTTCAAAACAGAATTCTTGGCACCGCAGACTCGTACATCACCTTGAAGATGTGCGCCACCGACAACACGGAAACGATCGCCCTCGTGGGCAGGCTGCGCCATAACACCTCCTAGTGGCCGTGGACTTGCGACCGTGATGTGGTTGAACGGAGTCTACTCGTCGCACCCTAATCGATTAATAGTTATGAAATAGTTAGGAACCGTTTAGGAGCTGAAGGGGTAGAGGCGGATTGGCTGATAAAGACCGGCTCCAATAGGCTCATCTCATGGTCAATCTGACACGGATTTACACCAAGACCGGTGATGATGGAACAACTTCTCTAGGGGATGGTTCCCGCACTTCCAAGAATGATCCGCGACTTGAGGCATACGCGACAGTGGACGAAGCGAATTCCACAATCGGCGTCGTCCTTGCATCAGAGAAACTTCCTGATGAGATTAGAAAGTTGCTAGTGCGGATACAAAATGACCTCTTCGATGTCGGCGCAGATCTCTGTACTCCCGTTATAGACAATCCACCACACGAACCACTTCGAGTAATCGAGTCTCAAGTAGAACATCTTGAGAAGCAGATTGATCTTTATAACGCTGAGCTGGCCCCGCTTCGCTCCTTTGTCCTGCCATCGGGGACAGTAGAAGCCGCGCATATGCACGTGGCCCGCACCGTCGTGCGCCGCGCTGAGCGCTGTACCTGGAGTGCGATTCACGCATTTGGCACGGGAGTAAATCCACTCACCGCGAAGTATCTGAATCGACTCTCTGACCTTCTCTTCGTCCTGGCACGATTCGTCAATAAAGGAATCGGCGATCAACTCTGGGTGCCTGGGGCTAACCGAGAATAGATCACTAAAGCTCGGGGTTTGCCAAAATAGAGCGAGCTATTGCGACTTGGTCCTTGAAGACCATCAACCGAGGTCCTGAAGTTGTCTGAACTAAGTTGGATCGTATCCCTGACTTAGTTAGCTTCTCTTTGAGTATCTGGCCTTCGATGTAATTCAGCGGCTGGGCCACCGATTCCAACATGCCATACTCACTTTCATCTCCGATTTTGCTAGGTCGTTCTACAACCGACTTTCCTCGAGCGAATGCCCACTTGAGCATGAACATGAGAAAGAGGAGCGCGAAGAAACCGCCAAATGATGTGAGAAACAGCTGATTATCAATCCCGCCTAACATCAGTCTCGGTCAGGAAATGGCAGGTAACTATTTCCCGACTTTCCTTTCGCGCCGCTTCGGTGACAGGTGACATTGATGTTAGTAATCCGAACCCGTTCTCCTACGGGCTCTTTACTGATCAGAAGAATGACTTTCTGCGCCTTAGAGTCCGTGCCACTGCTCTTTGTGGTGAGAGATCCATAAGAGGTTGTGGTTGCGGTGTCACTGGTTTTGGGTCCAGTGACAGTCGAGAGGACCTCCCACCAGAGGCATTTCGATTCTGAGGCAACAATCACCGAACCACAGGCGAATTCAGCGCAAGGTTTGATGGCTTCGAAGAGTGAGGTCTTTGCTGATACCAGGCCAGCAAGTTCTTTCTTTGAAGGAATCTTCGCGTAGATACCGTTGGTCTCTTTGAAACCTTTAGGTGGCCATGATGGTGGCGGTGAGACTTGAGGATTGAGCCGTTGCCTCTTCTCTTTCTTCGTCTCCTTCTTCTTTGCAGATTCGCCTATCTCATCTTCTGCAGTGAGCGCCATTGAGGAAGTGATGTCGAAAGAGATGAAGTTTGGTGAAATGGAGAGAGCAATCACCAAGGCAATCAATAGCGAAAGAGGTGATCTCTGACTTTTCATTTTCGCATCCACTTGAAAGTCTTGATAGCGATAAAGCTTCCGATAATGGTCCAGACTGCCAGAATCAGGGCGATCTTTCCTAGTTCGAACCCACCGGCAACTTCTTGGGTTGCAAAGCTATCTGGCAAGAATACGTAACGCATGCCTTGCGTCAGCCATTTCAACGGGAAGATCGCGGCGAATTGTTGCATCCATCCAGGTAATTGACTGAAGACAAAGAAGACGCCACTGAAGAATTGCAAGATGATAACGATGGGGGAAACAACGGCAGAAGCAGCTCGTCCACTTTTTGGCACCGATGAGAATGCGATACCAAGGACTGTGGCGGAGAGAGAGCCAAGTAAGACAATCCATGCGAATGCAATCCATTTTGCTCCGGCACTTGGAATCTCCAAGCCGAAGAAGAGTGAGCCAAAGAGGAGAAGAAGAACAATCTGCAGTGACATGGAATAGGCGACTTGGATGCTTTTGCCGATGAAATATGAGGAAATTGGCATCGGTGTCCCACGTAATCTCTTGAGCGCTCCTGAATCTCGCTCCATTGGGATAGTGATGGCAAGATTTTGAAATCCGGAGTTGACCAGACCTGAAGCGATCATTCCGGCGACGAAGTACTGGCTGAAAGTGACTGATGGCGCGATCTCGTCATCAAAGATCGAGCCGAAGATGAAAAGGAGGATGACTGGGAATGCGATTGTGAAGACAACTGCTTCGCGAGCCCGGTTGAATTGCTTGATCTCAAGGATGCCACGATTTGCTCCGATGCGAAGCGCTTGAAGGAGACGACTCACTTTGCCTCTCCAATCATTCGGAGATAGATCTCTTCTAGGGTAGGACGCTTGACGGTGAGTGCGGGAACCTCACCCTGGAAGTCATTGAGCAGGCGCCGAAGGATTGAAGTCGGATCCAACGCAGACTCTTCTCGCAAAAGACCTGATTGATCACGCCAACTCACTGTCGCGAGGGCTTCTTCTCGGCCGCCAAGTGTTGCCGGCGTTGCAACTTCGATCAACTTACCCTGCGCAATCACGCCAACCCGATCTGCTAATGCCTCAGCTTCATCGAGATAGTGGGTGGTCAAGAGGATTGTTGTGCCATCCTCCTTCAATGTTCTTATCAGATCCCAGAAAGCCCGCCGAGCTTCGGGATCAAATCCTGTGGTTGGTTCGTCGAGAAATAGAAGTTCTGGTGTACCTACCAGGCCGAGCGCCACATCAAGTCGCCTTCGTTGACCACCGCTGAGATTGTGGACGCGAGATTTGCGTTTCTCCTCCAAGCCAACTGCGTTTATCAACTGATCGAGGTCGCGTCTCTTTGAGTAGTACTTGCTGAAGTGAGAGATGCTCTCCTCAACGGTGAGGTCAGCTCCATCTGCGCTATCTTGCAAGACGATTCCGATGCGATCTCGCCAAGCATTCGCTACATCACCGCGATTGGCTGGATCGAAACCAAGGACAGAGACTTCGCCCTCATCGCGTGAGCGGTAACCTTCAAGAATTTCAACGGTGGTCGTTTTACCAGCACCATTTGGCCCCAGCAGGGCGAAAATTTCCCCTTGCTCGATCGTTAGATCTAGTGAGTCAACGGCGGTCAAGGATCCATAACTCTTTCGCAAGCCCTTAATCTGAATCACGCTCGTCGCCGGTGGCACCGCCAAAGGATAGTCGGGAGAATAGGACCATGCCTCGTCGCAAGAAGAACGCAGTAGGGCGCGGGAAACGTAACCAAGAGCGCGGTAACCAGGATGAACGCGGCGAGTTCTCAGGTAGTGATCAAATCGAAGAGCATGATGATGGAATCTTTCACGTCAGGCGATTGACCGGTTCTTCTTCTGTGAAAAGTTATAGATGTCCAGGTTGTGATCAATTGATTCCCAAGGCAACACCTCATGTTGTCGCTTGGCTTGAGCATGATGCTGAGACGAGAAGACATTGGCATACACCATGCTGGAGCGCTCGAAGAAGACGTGCACCAAAAGTGGAGAGAAGCAGGAACGCTCCTAAGTTTTAATCAGCCGATACTTCGGCCATGAAGTAATTTGATCAATCGGATGATGAGTCGGTCCGCGAATCGAGAACGGCGAAATGTGGTGAAGCCCATCGGCATCTGGAATCGAGCGCGGACGATAGAACGCGGGTAGGTGAATTCCAGAAGTCCTTCTGGTCCATGGATTCGACCATAACCGCTCTCTTTGACACCGCCAAAGGGAACCGATGCGACCGCAGCAAATGAGATGACGCTGTTTATCGAGACCATCCCAGATCGAAGTTGCGAAGCGATGTTCTCGCCGTTTCGCCTCGACCAGACTGCTGCGCCTAAGCCGTAGTTGGTGCCATTGGCCAGATTGATTGCTTCTTTCATATCTCGGACTCTATTGATGACGAGAGTTGGCCCGAAGGTCTCTTCTTGGATCGCGCGAGATGATTCATCGAGGTTAGTGATGATCACTGGTTGTACGTACTTCTCACCGACTGATTCGGGACCACCGAGTTTGAAGGTACCCCCTTTCGCTTTCGCATCGGCGATATGTTCGGCGATGACTTTGAGTTGCGAGGGCATCGTTGCTGGTCCGTAATGAACTCCGACCTTGACCTGCTTTGCAAGAGCTGTGATCTCCTCAATGAATCGATCCGCTACTTTCTCATGCACATAGACTCGCTCAGCACCTATACATGTCTGACCTGCGTTGGAGAGTCCAGACCAGAGTATGTTCTCGGCAGCTCGTTTGATATCTGCATCGTGATCAACGAGCGCAGCATCCTTCCCGCCACATTCCAGCACGACCGGAGTCATTCGTTCAGCACAACTTGCTGCTACTTTCTTTGCGGTTCGAGTTGAACCAGTGAATGAGATCTTGTCGACAGCGCTCTCAGTCAGAAATCTTCCCGTATCTCGCTGTCCGGTCACCACAGTGAAGATATCGGGCAAGGGCGAGACTTTTGCGAACGATTCTGCAAGCCAAACCCCCACTCCTGGTGTGAACTCACTTGGCTTGAAGACAACGGTATTTCCTGCTGCGAGTGAGTAAGCGATGGAACCCATTGGTGTGAAAACCGGGTAGTTCCATGGACCAATCACTCCGACAACTCCATAAGGAAGACGTTCAACAGTTGCACTCATATTTGCCATAAGGAGCCCTGGACTTCGTCGCTGTTCACTCAAGATCAAAGACGCATTCTTCGCTGCCCACCCAAGGTGTCCGATCGCGAGAGTGAACTCAAGCTTCGCGTCACTCTCTGGTTTCCCAGTCTCTTCGTAGATCCACCAAGCGCCTTCATCGATATGGTCTGTCAGATACTTCGCCCACTTCAATAGCACTTTCCTGCGCGCTCGAAACCCAAGCGCCTGCCAGGAATGAGATGCAATTTTCGCTTTAGCGACTGCCAGATCGACATCAGCTTTTGTGGAGTCGGGATAGCGAGCCACTTCAACTCCAGTCGCAGGATTATGTGAGAAGAATGACGGGTCTAGTGAGCTCTTGGATGCAGTGAGGTCGGTGCTCATGATGTGAGCAAGCCTACGCGTAGAAACTAGACTCGACCATGTGAGCGAGGTGATTCGTCCCAGCACTGTTCTTCCAGCACAGCGTTCCGCGCATACTTTTCACAGTGCCGATGGGCTTCGCCTCATTGGTGAGGTTGCCACACCAATCGGCCCCGTCGCGGGAAATCTTGTGATGTTTCATCCCTTACCCACACACGGTGGCATGATGGATAGTCATCTCTATAAGAAGGCAGCGAATCGACTTCCTGCGATGGCAGGGCTTCGCATCATTCGTTTCAATACTCGTGGCACCGAAAGTGAAGCGGGAAGAAGCGAGGGACAATTCGATGAAGGAAACTCCGAACGGTTAGATGTCGAGGCCGTGGTTGCTGAAGTTGCATCTAGTTACAGCGAGCCGTTATGGGTTGTTGGCTGGTCTTTCGGCACAGATCTTGCACTTCGATATGCACGCGACTCTCGTGTGAAAGGGTTGATACTCCTTAGTCCACCACTTCGTACCTCGACGGAAGAAGATTTGAGATTCTGGGGCGAAGATGGAAGGCCGGTGATCGCACTGATCCCTGAACTTGATGATTATCTACGACCAGATGAGGCGCGTAAGAGATTTTCACTAATCCCGCAGGCAAAGGTAATTTCTGGCGAAGGAATCAAACATCTCTGGGTTGGTGAACCAGCTGTCTATCAGGCATTGACCGAGATAACTCGGGCCATTAACCCCAGCGCTCTGCCACTTCCAACTGAGCTCTAACTGCGATCACTTTTCGGGAAAACGACTTCTTCAAGGATGAGCAGAAATGCTGCAGCCATAGGTACTGCCAAGATCGCACCGATCAATCCAAAGAGCGCTGAACCAAGGAGCGCCGCGACGATAGTCACGACTCCAGGAATTGATAGAGATCGTTTCATGATGCGAGGCATCACAACGTAGTTCTCGATCTGTTGGTAGATCGCGTAACCAATGAGCGCCGCAATGGCCGTACCAAGTGACTGCGTCAGTGCAACGAGAGTAAAGATTGTGGCACCAAAGAAGTGGCCGACTAATGGGATCAGTCCAGCGAAGAAGACCACCATGCCAAGAGCTGCGGCATAGGGAATGCCTAAGATCAATCCATAGAGGGTGATAAAGAGTGCTGCGGTTGCAGCGATGACGATTTGGCTTCCGACGAATATCCCGATTCGGTTAGTGATTGCATCCCCGATTGCTGATACTCGGGGGCGTCGTGATGCGGGGGCAAGTCGATAGATCACTGTGAGGAATTTTGGAAGTGCGGCCATGAAGTAAAGCGTCAAGATGAAGACGGTGAGTATCGCAAAAGTGCCGGACAAAACAGTCTTTCCAACTCCGATGACTCCGCCATAGAGAGTTGCAAATAGCTGGCCACCTGCGATCCATTCCCTCGCCTGAGTGACTAGATTGTCAATCACTTGATATTGGTCGTTGAGTTTGGCAATTTGTTTGTTGTTTGTGAGACTTTGAATCGTCTCAGGCAGTCCTTGAACGAAGAGGTCGACTTGTCGGATCACTGGCGGAATTACCAGAACGATGAAAAGGGCAGCAGTTGCTATTACAGAGAAGGTGACGATAGATATCGAAAGCCCTCTTCGCACCCCTCGTCTAACGAAGAACTCAATCGCTGGATTAAGACCAGCCGCAAGGTAGATGGAGATGATCAAGAGGATGAAGACATCACTTGCTGAGGCGAGTGCTCGCAGTAGCGTGATTGCGATTATCGCACCCGAGGCTGCTAGGAAGCCGAAGTAGAACGGATGCGCTGTGTTTATCGGGCTTCCGGGAACACCAAAATTATCTGGGCTCTTGATACTTGGTGAATGATCGCTTTGAGCAATCAACGGCCTTTTCAACCGAGCAATCGGACTATTGATTTGTTTCTTAGACTTCGTAACCTTAGCCACATTACAGATTGTAGTTTGACTTAATCTTCTTCCCATCAAATCTCATAGAATCTGCGAGTGTCTCGCTCCCCACAACTACCCAGTAGAGACTCTCACAGTGAGGCGCTGCGAATAACTGCTCTTGGCGATGAGATCTCTTCACTCTCACACCTTCCTTGGGGAAAAAGTCTCGAAGAGTGGCCGGAGGATCCAACGCTTGCGCGGCAGCGCGGAATCTCTCGTCACGTCGTTCGTTTAGTCCGTGCGCAGACTCATGGCAACGGTGATGAAGGTGAGATCTATGCAATAAAGGAGACTAACGATGAGTTTGCTAATCGCGAATATCAGATCCTTCGTGAATTAAATCAACGTGGCGCTCCCTCGGTTGATCCCATTGCAGTTGTGACCGGACGTCGTGATAGCAATGGTGGCGAGCTCGCCTCTGCTCTCGTCACTCGATTTCTTCCCTTCTCGTTGCCGTATCGAGTTGTGCTTAGTGGTGTGTTGGGAGGCAAAGTCACCGGAAGTGAGATCGAGAGTATGGCCAATGCCCTTGCACTCTTGCTCGTACGCCTTCATCTATTGGGATTCTGGTGGGGTGATTGCTCGCTCTCGAACACACTATTTCGACGTGATGCCGATGGCTATGCGGCATATCTTGTCGATGCCGAGACGGGGGAATTCCAGAAGCGTTTGAGTAACGGACAGCGCGAGCACGACCTGCAGATCGCGCACTTCAATGTGGCAGCAGAACTCGAGGACATCACCCTCTCAGAGACCATATTTCCCGGACTGAATCCAGTGCGAGCAAGTGATGGACTCCTTCGAAGATATCGAAGACTTTGGAGCGCGTTAACAGAGCCACAGAGTTTTGATGCATCTGATCGCCATGCGGTCGAGCGAGCGATGCGATCGGTTCAAGATCTAGGTTTCGCAGTCGAAGAGGTCGAAGTTACATTCGACGGGGAAGGTCATCGTCTCAACTTCCGTCCGAAAGTCGTTGCACCTGATTACCACAAAGTCAGGTTGGAAGAATTGATGGGCCTGACAGCAGAAGAGCTACAAGCTAAAAGAATCCTCGCATCATTCGATCGCTACTATCAGAGAATCAGTGAACCCAGGCCCCCAAGGTCAGAAGTTGCTCTGGTTTGGCTCAATGAAGTTTTCAATCGAGTGATTAATCAAGTTCCGACTTCACTACGTGGTCGCGTCGAAGATGCACAGATCTTCCATGAGGTGCTGGAACATCGCTGGTACCTAGGTGAGAAGGCTGGGGGAGATGTAGGACTTGAGGTTGCTACATCTGACTACATCGAATCGATTCTGCCTTATCGGATGGATGCTGGTTCAACTAACTCAACGAGTACGCCACCACAATCCTTGGGGTGAATGAAGTTGATTCGTGAGTTAGCGGTTCCGCGCTGGGAAGTCGGATAAAGCAAGCGCATCCCAAGATCTTCAACCGCTTTCATCGCTGTATCAATGTCTTTCACGCGATACGCCAGTTGTTGGATTCCTGCTCCGCGCTGATCTAGAAAACGGGAGATCGCCGAAGTGGAATCTGTTGGTGCAAGAAGTTGAATGGTCGATTCGCCGACCTTCACCATCGCTTCTTCGACCTTCTGCGCCTCGTTGATTTCTCGGTGTACCACCGTGGCTCCGAAACTCAGGCGATAAAAGGTGATTGCTTCCTCAAGATTTGAAACTGCGATACCCACATGGTCGATTCCGAGGATTCCAGGAATGGCACCCGCGAGAGCACCATCACCAGCGTTATCTGGCGCGTTACTGTGGAGAGCATCGCTCATATGTCGTATGGTGTCAGGTATGTCGCCTGCAGACAAAGTACCCGCTCTGGCGCGCCTCACTTCTTTAATGGAGAAGATAGAGATCGGTGATCATCGCGCCCTCGCTAGAGCGCTCTCGATTGTCGAAGATGAAGAGGTCATCGCATCTTCGTTAGAGGGCGAGTTTGGTAAGGCGCCTAATGTGCCAATACTCGGCATCACCGGATCTCCTGGTGTCGGTAAGTCCACAACAACAGCTGCTCTGATTACTTTTCTCCGCGCTCGAGGAGAGAAGATCGCTGTAATCGCTGTGGATCCCTCCTCAGTTCTCACAGGTGGCGCGTTACTTGGCGATCGAATCAGGTTGACCGAACATTTCACAGATAAAGAAGTTTTTATCAGATCACTCGCTACTCGTGGCGCGCTTGGTGGGCTTTCTCGAGCAACAGATAGCGTCGCCTATTTGATGCGTAAAGCAGGCTTCACCGTCATAATCTTGGAAACTGTTGGTGTAGGTCAGAGTGAAGTTGATGTGATGCGTCATGCCGACACAGTTTTAATACTCCTTGCTCCTGGAATGGGGGATGGAATCCAGATAGCAAAAGCAGGTGTGATGGAGATCGGAGACATCTACCTCATCAATAAAGCAGATCGTGGTGGCGCAGAGGAGCTTGCTCGAGAAGTTGAGCGCTCGCTCGCCCTTTCCCCAGGAAAGAAGATTTCAGGCTCTCAGGATGAGTGGAATCGCGCTGTCCTTGTAGGAACTATGGAACGGGGCGAGGGTGTGGATCGACTCTGGGAAGTGATCACCTCACATCACGTTCTACTTGGCAAGAGCAAGAAGAGTTGATTTGATTGAGAGAATAGTCCGGTGAGCATTCCTGGTGGTAGCGGTTTCTCTTCCAGTAAGTTAGGCAAACTCCCAAGCAACTTCTCTCGCGCCTATGATCTCTCAAGTCTTGCTCGTCCACAAAGTTCTGTAGCAAGACCCGGCGATAGCGTGGGGGCAACTCCTTCTCTCCACGAGGTGACTGAAGCAAATATCGTCACGGACTTCATTGAGTACTCAAATCGCCATCCTGTCGTCATCTTTGTCTGGAGTGAGCGAGCAAAAGGGTCGCAAGAGATGCTTGCGATTCTCGCCAAACTTGCAGGTGAAGATAGGGGCAAGTGGCGACTGGGTGCTTTCTCATTCGACAAGGCGCCAGAACTCGCCCAAGCACTTCGAGTAACTGCTATCCCCGCAGCACTCGCCTTCATCCAAGAGAAGGCTCTGCCGATTCCTCAGTTACCTCCAGAAGAGGCTTCACTTCGCCTCGTCGTCAATAAGATCATGGAGCTTGCAACACAGCAAGGAATGACCATTGCAGAAGCAACTCCAAACCAAGAGAGCGTTCAAAATACCGCGGAGCCAGAAGAGGAAGAGGCATACCAAGCAATTGAACGAGGTGATTTCAAGAGCGCTGCTCAAGCCTTTCGCCGATTGATTGATCGAAAACCAAATGACACTATGGCAATACAAGGCCTTGCTCAATGTGAATTGATGATCCGAACCGAAGGCGTCAATCCAACAGAAGTGCTAACGCGCGCAGATGAGAATCCAAATGATTTCGAGGCAATAAAGCTTGCATCCGATGTTGAGGTTGCATCTGGGAGATTTGTCGAGGGTTTCGCGAGATTGATCGCTTTCATCAAGGCCAACCCTGGTGATATTCGAAAGGCCGCAAAAGATCACCTTTTCAGTCTTTTCTCGGTTGTACCTGGCGATGACCCGGCGCTCATCAAAGCGCGTCGCGATCTTGCGAGTGCCCTCTTTTGAGGAGTTTTCCCCGCGGTGAGCGAATAGCGCTCACTACCCTCTTCTTCACCTTTGGCTTCTTTGTCATGGCTCTTGCGCCACGCTTTCCTGATCTCAAAGCAAATCTTGATGTCACCTATGGGACTTTCGGGACCCTGGTTGGCTTTGGCACTTTTGGCGCGTTTCTCTCATTGATGACCATGGGGCATTTCATTCACAAGATCGGTACTTTCCCCGTCCTTTTTTCAAGTGTTATGGTCATGATTGCCTGTCTTCTCACAATCTCGAATACGCATAGCCCAATTGTTTTCTTTCTCGCAAACTTCATCTTTGGAATGTCGTGGTCCTCGTATCACATATCAGTCAATACCCAGACGATGCACCGACAGAAAGAATTCGGAACGAATGTCATCCCGTTCCTTCATGGAATGTGGACGTTTGGTGCTGTGCTTTCAGCGCTCGTGGCAACCTTGATCGCAAATCATGTCTCACTCGCTTGGCATATGAACACTATGGGAGTCATCGTTGGTTTCATCATGTTGGCAACGATTGTGAAGATCAGAGCCCTTTGTATCCCAGCGCGTGATGTTAGAGATGAAGATGGAGCAATCGGCTTTGTGGAGATGATTAAGTCTTTTCGAATTGACTGGACTCTCTCAAGTGCTTATCTATCGGTCCTGATGGTTGAGATCACTGTGGGGGATTGGTCAACCCTCTTCACTAGAGACATCCTGGGCCAGGAAAAGGGCATATCTATAGTGCCGTATCTAGTTTTTATGACCGCGATGATCATAGGTCGTTTGGGCTATCACCGAGTCATGAAAGATCGTGATGAGGTTTCAGTAGTTAGGACTTTCATCGTCGTCGGCGGAATCGCATTCACGAGTCTTGTTGGGGTTGCTGCACTTCTTGCCAAAGTCAATCCAAGCCTTGCCTTGATCGCACTTCTCGCCGCTTTCTTCTCGGGTGGCCTTGGATCGTCCTTCCTCGGCCCTTACCTCTTTTCATTCGCGGCAAAGCGAAGTCCACGCCCCGATAGCGTTGCGCTCGCCGAGCTCAGCGCTACGAATACGGCGCTCACATTTTTCACAAAACTTATCTTGGCCTGGGTAGCTCAGGTAGCCGGACTTGCTTTTGCACTTTTGATCCCCGGACTTGCTTTCTTCTTGGTCGCTTTTTACATCAAAGCAGTGATGAAAAGCCCCAGCAAATCCTGATTCCAGCTGAAGCGTTCAAGGCGAGTTAGAGCTTTGGCGTAAACCAGTGCGTTGCTAAAGGAGCCAGCTTGATCGAGAGAGAACTCCTTCTCCCATGACTTTCAACTGGGTCTGATGCATGAAGATCATTGAGAAGATTTGAACCACCATATTTAAGATCATCAGTATTGAGCACCTCGCGCCACTGCGTGCTCTTTCCCTCCATTCCGACAACTTCCGGCAGAGGTAGCCGATAGTGATGATGCGGAACAGGCGAAAAGTTAGTTACTGATACCACCACGCTCCCATCTTCTGAGAAGCGTGAGAAGGCGATCACATTTGCTGCTGCATCATCACCCACGAGCCAGTCGAAGCCTTGCGGGGTCGAATCCTGTTCCCAGAGTGGGGCTCTCTCTCGGTATTGGGAATTGAGATCAGTGATGAGTCGAGAGATTCCTTGGTGCTCCTGGTATTGAAGGAGGTGCCAATCGAGCGATCTCGACTCGCTCCACTCGTCATTCTGGGCGAATTCATCCCCCATGAAGAGCAGTTGCTTTCCTGGGTGCGCCCACATATATCCGTAGAGAGCGCGAAGCGTTGCCATCTTCTGCCAGCGATCTCCGGGCATCTTTGCGATGAGAGATCCTTTTCCGTGGACTACCTCATCGTGCGAAAGTGGGAGGATGAAGTTCTCACTAAAAGCGTAGAGAATCGAGAAAGTTATTTCATTGTGGTGGTACTGACGGTGAATCGATTCAAAGGATAGGTACGACAGTGTGTCGTGCATCCATCCCATATTCCATTTGAATCCGAACCCAAGTCCACCGCTTTCGGTTGGCTTTGTGACACCGGTCCAAGCGGTAGATTCCTCAGCGATCATCATCACCCCAGGAAAAAGTCGATAGGCAGTGGCATTGGTCTCTTGAAGAAGCTTTACTGCGTCCCAGTTCTCACGCCCTCCTTGAGAATTTGGTATCCATTCCCCGTCTTTTCTGGAGTAGTCGAGGTAAAGCATCGATGCAACAGCATCGACTCGTAAGCCATCTATATGGAATTCCTCAAGCCAATAGAGCGCGCTCGCCACGAGAAAATTCCGCACCTCGTTCCTGCCGTAGTTGAAAATTAAAGTTCCCCAGTCGGGATGTTCACCGAGCCTTGGATCGGCATGTTCATAAAGCGCCGTTCCATCAAAGCGAGCAAGTGCCCATTCATCTTTAGGAAAGTGCGCAGGAACCCAGTCCAAGATGACTCCGATACCAAGGCTGTGAAGATGATCAATCAGGTATTTGAGTTGGTCTGGATCGCCAAATCGTGATGTGGGTGCAAAGTAAGAGGTGACTTGATATCCCCATGAAGGAGAGTACGGATGTTCGGTCAAAGGCAAGAATTCGACATGAGTAAATCCATGGTTAATGAGGTGATCACCTAGCTCTTTTGCCACCTGCAGGTAGGTCAGTCCTGGTCGCCATGATCCGAGGTGTACCTCGTAGATGGAGATCGGTGATGCCCATGGCTTGAAGACTTTTCGAGCATCTATCCACTTACAGTCTCGCCATTGGAACTGCGACTCATGAACAATGGACGCAGTCAGTGGCGGAACCTCTGTGGCGCGAGCCAAAGGATCGGCATGATCGACCCATCGACCATCGATACCGCAGATCGCAAACTTGTAACGAGTTCCTGGACCAATGTTCTCCAGAAAACACTCCCATATCCCAGAATCTCCAAGTGAGTGCAGCTGGCTTCTTTCTCGATCCCAATAGTTGTGATCGCCAATGAGTGAGACTGCTCGTGCATTTGGCGCCCAGACTGAAAAATGTGTCCCAAGTAGTTCGCCATCATTTGTGCGGACCACATGCGCGCCAAGCGCTTCCCAGAGCCGCTCATGTCGACCCTGGCCAATGAGATGAAGATCGAACTCACCAAGGCTTCGCATAGCGCGAAGACTACTTTTTATTTCGAGTGAGGATAGATGAGTCTTTCAAAGTCAGTATTCGCCCAACACTGTAGCCAGAACTCTTGGGGTGAATCAGATTAGGGTCAAGTCGCATCCTTGTATGAGGCGAAAATGTATGGCTACTTTGATCGAGTAGATCCAGTGCTTCGAAACTTTCTGCTTCAAAACCAAGTACCCACATCTCCCAATGAACCGTGGTCTCTACGGGATTCTTTGGATCGAGATTGACTACGACAAAGACAAGGTCATCTTTCTCGCGCTTGGAATAAGCAATGACAGAATCTGAATCGGTTGGATGGAAGTGCAAATTTCGAAGTCGCGTGAGAGCAGGGTGTTTTCGTCGGATATCATTGAGACGAGTTATGAATGGTGAGAGGGTTACACCTTTCTTCTCTGCTTCGATCCAATCACGAATCTTGATCTCATATTTCTCAGAGTTGAGGTACTCCTCCTTGCCCTCACCAAGGCTTTCGTGTTCGAAGAGTTCAAATCCAGCGTACATTCCCCATGAAGGAGTCATCGTTGACGCGAGAAGTGCACGGATAGCGAAGATGTTCTTTTCACCACTTTGTAGATGAAGAGGGAGGATATCTGGGGTATTGACCCAGAAATTCGGGCGGAAGAAATGGGAAGTCTGGTGTGCTACCTCTCGGCCGTAGTCAATCAGTTCGCTCTTAGTCACGCGCCAGGTGAAATATGTATATGACTGCTGAAATCCTGCCTTGGCTAAGGCATGCATCATCGCAGGCTTTGTGAAAGCCTCAGAGAGAAATATGACTTCGGGGAACTCGCGATTGATTTCTGCGATC
>Ga0222713_10000869_pt1 | contig 34734 bp, 27 predicted proteins | sample C33_649DmetaG_FD_165061 | JGI IMG/M metagenome (GOLD analysis project Ga0222713, IMG submission 165061) | Estuarine water microbial communities from San Francisco Bay, California, United States - C33_649D | ecosystem: Environmental > Aquatic > Marine > Unclassified | place: USA: California... | reverse complement strand
AAGGTCAACGAACGCACCGAAGTTAACTATTGATGAGACCACTCCCGTTCGGACTTGGCCGCGCTGAAGTTGATTGAGGAATGAGGTGCGTGACTCGGACTGGGTCTGTTCGAGATAAGCGCGTCGCGAGAGCACGACATTGTTTCGATTCTTGTCGAGTTCGATAATCCGTGCCTCGACCTGTTTTCCGATATAAGGAGTGAGGTCTCGCACGCGACGAAGTTCAACAAGTGATGCCGGAAGGAAGCCACGCAGCCCGATATCAACGATCAGGCCACCCTTAACGACCTCAATAACAGTTCCGACGACGACTTCGTCTCGATTCTTCTTTTCTTCGATATCTACCCAAGCCTTCTCATACTGCGCTCTCTTCTTGGAGAGGATCAACCGTCCTTCTTTATCCTCTTTCGTGAGAACAAGCGCTTCAACGCGCTCTCCGACTTTGACGATCTCAGATGGATCCAAGTCATTTCGGATTGAGAGCTCACGGGCGGGAATCACGCCCTCTGTCTTGTAACCGATATCCAGAAGCACTTCTTCACGATCTACTTGGACTACGACGCCTGAGACGAGGTCGCCGTCATTGAAATTCTTGATTGTTCCTTCGATTGCTGCGAGAAAATCTTCGGCTGTGCCGACATCATTGATGGTTACTTGTGAGGTGGACAAGGGACTCCGGTTGATAGGGACTAGTAGGGACAGGGACGCGCTCATCACTTGAATCTTTTGAACTCCTAGAGATTTGAAGAACGGGAGACCCGAACGACCATCAAAGGACTCAATCAATGAGCGAGGCGAAGGCTACTTTCTGCCTGTCCTTGAGGTCAAACTGAGTCTCAATGAGCCGCTTCATCCCAACTCTTACCGATTCCAACGCTTACCTCCAGCGGCAGATCAAGGGGGTATGCCTTACTCATTCCATCCCGTACAAGCTTCTCCAGTTCCACTTCCTCCCCTGCCATCACCTCGAAGATCAATTCATCATGCACTTGCAAGATCATTCGCGACTTGAGACCTGCTTTTGTGATCGCATCCTCGACGATCAACATGGCGCTCTTGATGATGTCGGCGGCGGAACCTTGAATCGGTGCATTGAGCGCCATTCGCTCTGCCATCTCCCTCCGTTGACGATTCTCACTCGCGAGATCTGGAAGGTAACGTCGTCTTCCAAGCAAGGTCTCTGTAAAACCACGCTCCCTGGCGACTCGCACAACACTCTGAAGGTAGTCACGGATTCCACCGAATCGAGTGAAGTAATCATCCATGAGCTTTTGTGCCTGCGAAGGCGAAAGGTCTAGTTGCTGAGCAAGTCCAAAAGCCGACAAACCATAGGCGAGTCCATATGACATCGCTTTGATTGTTCGACGCATCTCACCACTCACCTGATCCGGTTTTACGCCGAATACCAATCCAGCAACGGAGTTATGCAAGTCTTCGCCAGAGTTGAATGCTTCGATGAGATGTTTATCGGCAGAGAGATGAGCCATGATTCGCATCTCTATCTGGCTGTAATCGGCGGTCAGCAACTTGGAATACGGATCTCGGGCAATAAAACAGTCTCGGATTCTTCTTCCTTCCTCACTTCTCACTGGGATGTTTTGCAAGTTTGGATCAGTGGAGGAGAGTCGCCCGGTCGCTGTAACTGTCTGCTGGAAGATTGTGTGTATGCGCCCAGCCTTCGCACTTGTAATCAAACCCTCTAAAACTGTCTCGAGTTTTCCAACTTCGCGTATTCGAAGAAGCGATGTGAGAAGTGGGTGATTAGTCTCTTGGTGGAGCCAAGTCAGTGAATCTGCATCGGTGCTGTAGCCGCTCTTGATTCGCTTCGTCTTTGGTAACTTCAACTCCTCAAAGAGAACAACCTGCAATTGCTTCGGAGAGTTGACATTGAAGTCGTGACCGGCGCATTGATGGGCGTTGCGGATCTCTCTTGCTAATTCAGTTGCAAAGCCACCTTGGATGGCTCGGGCCTTAGCGGTATCGAATCCAATGCCAATGTTTTCGACTTTCGCAAGCGAAAGCGTTAAAGGAATTTCTAACTCGAAAAGCAAGTTATCAAGACTTCGCTCCGCTAATCGTTTTACTAATTCATCGCGAAGGGCCCAAAGGTCACTCGCAAGCGCAGGGGCAAAACCGAGTGATGTGAATAGATCTTGGTCCTCCGCCTCAACGATTCTCTGCCTCCCTAGATATTCGAGAACCAGAGATTCCAGGGTTAAGTCTCGGACCCCTGGATTGAGGAGATAGCTAGCTAGTTCAGTATCGAAGGCAATATTCATTGAAGTTAGCAGATCGATTTCACGCAACCAAGATTTGGTTCCGTGGCCAAGGAGAGCGCGATCTTTGAAGATTTCGACAATCAACTCGCTCTCATGGAAAGAGTGAACAACTCCGGGCCTTGGCGAGAGCGCGATTTCAAAGTCTCCAAAATCAACTCTTCTTTTCACTAAGAGTGCGAACTCATTGCCTGAGTCGGCGAGAGCCGTCCTCAGGTCCGAGTGAATCACTCGGACTGTCATCACACTTTCCTCTATTGAAGCGGCTTCACCCAAAAGCGGTGCTGCGACTACGGAAGATTCTTGCGATGCGGGGAGTTTCTCAATCCGATCCTTAAGTGCCTTGATCTCTAACTTGGTGAAGAGCGATTGAATTCGGGGACGATCTACCCCGTCCCATCTTCCGGTTACCAGAGAATCCAATGTAGAGCCTTCAATTGGGACATCATCGACAAGATGAGTTAGTTCTCGGTTGAGGAGAACTTGCTGCGTATGCGCTCGGAGCGCATCTCCCACTTTGCCGGAGAGCTGATCTGCCTTCGCGATCAGCTCTGTGAGGGAGCCAAACTCTTGAATCCACTTGATCGCCGTCTTCTCACCCACTCCGGGTATCGAAGGAAGATTGTCACTTGGGTCGCCACGGAGGGCGGCGAAATCTGCATATTGGGTGGGAGTGAGTCCATATTTCGCTTCGATGCTCTCCGGTGTCATTGAAGCGAGTTCGGTGACACCCTTCATTGGATAGAGCACTGTGACCACTTCATCCACTAACTGGAAGGAGTCGCGATCACCTGTGGTGATGTAGACACGATTGTCGCTCGATTTGGATCTGACTGCCTTTGTGAGGGTGGCAATCAAGTCGTCGGCTTCGTAACCTTCGCGAATCACTATGGGGATATTGAAACCCTCGATCATCTCGATGATGTAATCAATTTGGGAACGGAATTCATCCGGTGATTTCGCACGATGTGCTTTATATTCCGGGAAGCGCTCGGTTCGAAAAGTTTTGCGCGAATGGTCGAAGGCAACAATCACTTGATCTGGCTTCTGGTCCGCTAAGAGATTCACCAACATCGAGCAGAATCCATATATGGCATTCGTTGGCTGGCCGGTCGAAGTAGCGAACTTATCCACCGGCAGCGCATAGAAGGCGCGATAGGCAAGGGAGTGGCCATCAAGTAAGAGGAACTTCTTCATTTCCACCCACCAATGCTCATGCCAAGAGTGTGCCACATGGGATTTGTTAAGGTCGCTCACCACGATCCAGGAGTGCTCTGCTCTATCATGCACTCATGTCAAATGAAGATTCCGGAAAAATCAACGACTACATGGATTTCCTCGTGAAGCGAGGCAGTGGCGAGCTTGGCGCGAGAATGGGAATCGAGGTCCTTGAGGCATCTCCAGAGCGCGTCGTTGGGCGAATGCCAGTCGAAGGGAACAGGCAACCAATCGGTTTGCTCCACGGTGGCGCAAATGTGGTGCTGGCAGAGAGTCTTGGATCGATTGCCTCACAACTTCATGCTGGTTTCAATCGAACTTCGGTTGGTATTGAAGTGAGCGCAACGCACCATAAATCTGCGACTTCAGGATTTGTGACAGGTGTAGCGACGGCGATCTCACTCGGTCGAACCCTTACATGTTATGAGATTGTTCTTACCGATGATAGAGGTGTAAAGACTTGTACTGCGCGCTTGACCTGCTTGATTCTCGATCGCGCACCAAAGCCACTTCAAGCCTAGATCACAGACCACCTTTAGTTGGATCGAGAACTGCCTCTGCAACGACTTTCATTGATACTCGCTTATCCATCGCCGTCTTTTGAATCCAACTAAACGCCTCAGGCTCTGTGATGTTGAGTGCCTTCATCAAGACAGCCTTCGCGCGATCCACCAGCTTGCGACTCTCCAGTCGCTGATGGATATCGGTCACTTCTGACTCTAGAGCTTTGATCTGCTTGAAGCGCGCGATTGCGATCTCAATCGAAGGGATGAGGTCACCGATCGTAAATGGTTTGACGACATAAGCCATAGCTCCCGCTTCGCTCGCTCGCTCAATCAACTCCTTTTGGCTAAAGGCGGTGAGAATCAAGATTGCGCACTTTCCTTGAATCTGATTTGCCGCCGAAATCCCATCAAGTATTGGCATCTTGACATCAAGGATCGCAAGGTCTGGCAAATGTCGTTCAACGAGTGAAATTGCATCATTGCCGTTTGCGGCTTCTCCAACCACTTCGTAGCCAGATTCAGTGAGCATTTCGATGAGGTCGAGGCGAATCAGCGCTTCATCCTCGGCTACGACGATTCGATGGGACATGTGCCTCGAGTCGGATTTGAACCGACACTATGCGGTGTTTGAGACCGCCCTCTCTACCGTTGGAGTACCGAGGCGCTTATCGACATTGTTACATCTGCGATTATAGCCAAGAGATTAACGGTAAGCCGGAGCGATTCCATCTACCGCTGCGCCTATGACGTGCACACGCATCGCATTAGTTGAGCCAGGAATCCCTGGTGGGGAACCTGCAACTATCAAAACGTTTTCTCCCTTTGCGACCGTCCCGCTTTTGATCAAAATCTGGTCAGCCTGCTTCACCATTTCATCGGTCGTCGTCACGGTTGGAACAATCAATGGTTCCAGTCCCCAGCTAAGTGCCAACCTATTGAAGGTCGATTGTTCCGGAGTCAGTGCGAGCATTGGAATTGAACTTCTCAAACGACACATCCGGCGAGCAGAATCTCCACTTTGCGTGAATGCGATGAGGTACTTCGCTCCGATAATCGCGCCAACTTCAGTTGCTGCCTTCGTGATCGCTCCCCCTTTGGTGCGTGGTGCATGCTTGAGTGGAGGAATCAGCTCGAGGGCTTCGGCTTCTGTCTTTTCGATGATCCGAGCCATTGTTTTCACTGACTCAATCGGATATTCCCCGATGCTGGTCTCACCGGAAAGCATCAAGGCGTCAGCACCGTCGATGACTGCATTCGCGCAATCTGTGGCCTCCGCCCTGGTTGGACGCGGATTATGAATCATTGAGTCAAGCATCTGCGTCGCGACAATTACCGGTTTCGCGTTCTCTCTTGCCGCGGTGATACATCGCTTCTGCACCATTGGTACATCTTCAAAGGGGAGTTCAACTCCGAGGTCACCTCGAGCGACCATCAATCCATCAAAGGTATCTATGATCTCTTGCAAATTCTCCACCGCTTGCGGTTTCTCGATCTTTGCGATGACCGGAATCCTCTTCCCCGCCTTATCCATTATTCGATGGACATCTTCGATGTCCTTGGCGCTTCGAACAAAGGAGAGTGCTATGAAATCTGCACCAACTTTGAGCGCCCAGCCCAGATCCTCGACATCTTTCTCAGACATGGCAGGAACGGAGACCGCGACCCCAGGAAGGTTTATCCCTTTGTTGTTACTTACTGTGCCACCTTGAACGATTTCAGTGACGACATCTCTCTCACTCGATTCAACGACTCGCGCCATCACGCTTCCATCATCGATCAGTATCAAATCGCCTTCTTTGCAGTCCCCGGGAAGGCCTTTGTAGGTGGTGCTGGCCCGTGAGGAGTCTCCATCGATTTCATCGATGGTGATTGTGAACTTGTCACCAACAGAAAGTCGATGCGGTCCAGCGCTGAATCTCCCCAGTCGAATCTTTGGCCCTTGCAGATCAACAAGGATGGCCACCGGACGCCCTGCTTTCAAAGCACTCTCACGGATTATCCGAAATAGCCGTTCATGTTCTGCATAGTCGCCGTGTGAGAGATTGAGGCGAGCGACATTCATCCCTACATCGATGAGTTCTGAGATCTTCTCTTGACTCGCGACCGAAGGACCCATGGTGCAGACAATCTTCGCTCGACGAGTCCAGGTATTAGCCGCGAACATGGTGAAATCCTATCTTCATACCGTCAACGGCCGATCAGTTGGTTCGACCACTGAAGGAAGTTGGTTTCGGCCGGTGAGATATTGATCGACATGTGCCGCGGCACTTCTTCCTTCTGCGATTGCCCAGACGATCAGTGATTGGCCTCGACCTGCATCTCCACAAACGAAGACATTCTCCACATTGCTTTGATAAGAACCATCACGCGCGATCAATCCACGATCATCCAATGCAATGCCAAAATCATCAATCAGCGCATTTTTCTCGGGGCCGGTGAATCCAAGGGCAAGAAGAGCCATATCGCAATCGATTTCATGCTCGCTGCCAGTTATCGGTTCGAACTTACCTGCTTCGAATTTTGTCTTGACTACTTTCAAGGCTCGAAGATTCCCGTTCTCATCGCCCAAGAACTCTTGTGTCGCTAGGGAGTAGAGCCGATCCCCTCCTTCTTCATGCGCGCTACTTGTTCGATAAACCATGGGATAGGTTGGCCATGGCTGATGTGATGGCCGCTCATCTGAAGGTCGAGGCAGGATTTCGATCTGGGCGATCGATGCTGCGCCTTGCCGAATGGCGGTGCCAAGACAATCTGCTCCAGTATCTCCCCCGCCGAGAATGACAATCTTCTTATCCTTAGCACTCAAAGAATTCTCAACGAGTTGACTCGACTCGACCTCGCCGAGTGCTTGCTTATTGCCCCATGGCAGGTACTCCATCGCTTGATGTACGCCTCGGAGATTTCGGCCAGGGATTTCAAGCTCGCGCCACCTCGTAGCACCTGTGGCAATGACAATGGCGTCATATCGCGACTTCAATTCTGCAACGCCAAGATCTACACCAACGTCGACACCGGTGCGAAATCTCGTTCCTTCTCGCTCCATCTGCTTCAAGCGCCTATCGAGGACGCTCTTTTCCATCTTGAATTCCGGAATTCCATAACGAAGCAAGCCACCGATTTTCTCTGCCCGTTCGTAGACGACAACCGTATGTCCTGCGCGAGTGAGTTGTTGCGCTGCAGCTAGCCCTGCCGGCCCGCTTCCGATGACGGCTACGATTTTTCCGGTAATTCGATCGGCTGGAAGCGGCCTAACGTGACCTCGTTCAAAAGCTTCTTCAATCGTACGAAGTTCAACTTGTTTGATCGTTACCGGATCTCCGTCTATTCCCACGACGCATGCACTCTCGCACGGCGCTGGACAGAGCCGTCCGGTGAACTCTGGGAAATTATTCGTTGCGTGAAGACGTGCAATTGCCTCTTCCTTCTCATTACGCCAGATCAGGTCATTCCACTCCGGGATGAGATTTCCGAGCGGACAACCTTGGTGACAGAACGGAATGCCACAGTCCATACATCGTCCTGCTTGCTTTTGTAGTTCTGAGAAATCTTGATCGCGATAGACCTCGCGCCAATCCATGATTCGTACATCGACCGGCCTTCGCTCTGGGGTCTTTCTCTCCGTCGCAAGAAAACCTTTTGGATCAGCCATTGCTTACCTCCATGACAAAACGTTCAACGTCCTTTCCCTCGCGTTCGGCTCGAGCAATCACTGAGAGCACTCTCGCGTAATCTCGAGGCATAACCATGGTGAATCGCTCGATGGAACTCTCCCAATCTCGAAGGAGATCTGCCGCAATAAGTGAGCCGGTCTCGGCATAGAAGCGTGAGATGACTGATTGGAGCAATGGAGTTTGATCTTTGGGTAGAGAAAGGAGATCTACCATCTCAGAGTTGATCAGTGAGTGATCTGCATCAAGAAGAAATGCCCTCCCACCCGACATGCCAGCAGCAAAGTTTCGCCCTGTCTTTCCTAGAACGACAACGACGCCGCCAGTCATGTATTCACATCCGTGATCGCCGACCGCCTCTGCCACAGCAGTCGCACCAGAATTCCGCACGCAGAAGCGTTCACCAACGACTCCTCGAATGAGGATCTCACCTGATGTCGCTCCATAGCCGATGACATTTCCCGCAATCACATTCTTAGCGGAATCAAAATTCGCCTTCTCATCGGGACGAACGATGACCCTGCCCCCTGAAATTCCTTTGGCAACATAATCATTTGCATCCCCATAGAGACGAAGCGTTAGGCCCTGTGGAATGAAAGCACCGAATGACTGTCCAGCAGAACCGTGGAAGGAGATATCGATAGTGTCTTCGTCCAACGGGGATGTAGATAGTCTCGTAATCTCAGATCCGAGCATCGTCCCCACTGTGCGATTACCATTTCTTATAGTGATATCCAGGTGTATCGGTTCGCGCGATTTGACATTTGGTAAAGCCAATCGAATCAACTCGTGATCGAGCGCCTTCTCTAAGCCGTGGTCTTGCTTGATCATCTGCTTCCGTGGCGAGTTAGCGTTTGGTTGAGCGAAGTGCAGAATAGGCGAGAGATCAAGTCCTGAGGCTTTCCAATGATCTACTGCAGCTCTGGTATCGAGATACTCCACCATGCCGATTGCTTCGTCTAAAGATTTGAAGCCTAGTGAAGCCAAGATCTCGCGAACTTCTTGCGCGATATATTCGAAGAAGGTTTCGACAAACTCTGGTTGACCAGTGAATTTTTTACGCAGTTCTGGGTTTTGAGTAGCGACACCAACTGGGCAGGTATCAAGGTGACAGACTCGCATCATGATGCATCCCGAAACAACCAATGGTGCAGTTGCAAAACCAAATTCTTCAGCGCCAAGTAGCGCCGCAATAACGACGTCTCTCCCTGTCTTCATCTGACCATCGGTCTGAACCACGATCCGATCACGGAGACCATTGAGCATCAAAGTCTGTTGCGTCTCTGCAAGACCAAGTTCCCACGGTGCGCCTGCATGCTTGAGTGATGTGAGAGGAGATGCACCCGTACCACCATCATGTCCAGATATGAGGACGACATCGGCGTGGGCCTTACTAACTCCTGCAGCTACCGTGCCGACACCAACCTCTGCGACAAGCTTGACATGGATTCGCGCATTGTGATTCGCGTTCTTCAGATCGTGAATGAGTTGCGCCAGATCCTCGATTGAATAGATGTCATGATGAGGTGGCGGTGAGATGAGGCCGACGCCTGGAGTTGAGTGACGCACTTTTGCAATCCAGGGATAGACCTTGTTGCCGGGTAGCTGACCACCCTCACCAGGCTTGGCACCTTGTGCCATCTTGATCTGTAGATCATCACTATTGACGAGATATTCGCTTGTCACGCCAAATCGACCACTCGCTACCTGCTTGATCGCTGAACGCTTTGAATCTCCACTTTCAAGCTTGCGATAGCGAGCCGGGTCTTCGCCACCTTCACCCGTATTTGATTTTCCGCCAAGGCGATTCATCGCGATAGCCAAAGTTTCATGAGCTTCCTGCGAGATTGAGCCGTAACTCATCGCACCAGTAGAAAACCGCTTGACTATCTCGGAAACCGGTTCGACCTGTTCTACCGGAATGGCGGGGCGAATTCCCTGTTTCAGATTGAAGAGTCCTCGCAAGGTCATCAATCGCTTGCTCTGGTCATCTACCTTGGCTGTGTACTTCTTAAATATGTCGTACCTGCGGGCGCGGGTGGAATGTTGCAGCGCAAAGACAGTTTCAGGATCAAAAAGATGTGGCTCGCCATCGCGTCGCCACTGATATTCCCCACCAATCGGTAGTCGCTTCGTTCCAGGAATCTCACCACCTGGTGGATAAGCGATGTGATGTCTAGCAATAGTCTCCTTGGCAATCACGTCAATACCGACTCCGCCAAGCTTTGATGTGCATCCCACAAAATACTTGTCGATCAATTCCGTTGAGAGGCCTATCGCTTCGAAAACTTGGGCACCTGTGTAGGAAGCAATCGTTGATATTCCCATCTTCGACATCACCTTGAGCACGCCCTTGCCGAGGGCTTTAATCAGATTACGAACGGCCTTTTCCGGAGTGATATCAGTGATAACACCCTGCAGCACTAGATCTTCAACGCTCTCCATAGCAAGGTATGGATTGACCGCTGCTGCCCCAAAACCAATCAAAAGAGCAACATGATGAACTTCGCGAACTTCCCCAGTCTCAACAACAAGGCCAACTTGGGTACGAGTCTTCTCTCGAATTAGATGGTGATGCACCGCAGCAGTCAGGAGAAGTGAAGGAATCGGAGCATTCTCGCCATCGCCATCCCGATCCGAGAGAACAATGAGTCGGGCACCTTCTGCGATAGCACTCGAAATCTCCAAGCAAATTTCGCTGATGCGATTCTCGAGCGCCTTGCCACCGCCAGCGATGGGGAAAAGTCCACGAACCACATGGGCCGCAAATCCTGGGTTATCACCATCAGCATTGACATGAATTATCTTGGCTAGCTCATCGTTATCGATGACTGGGAAAGCCAGGGAGATCTGCCGGCATGAAGCAGCGCCGGGATCCAGAAGATTGTGTTCTGGGCCGAATGATCCACCGAGTGAAGTGACTAGCTCTTCTCGAATGGCATCAAGAGGTGGATTGGTGACTTGGGCGAAGAGTTGCGAGAAATAGTCAAAAAGGATGCGAGGTCGATCGGAAAGCGCAGCAATCGGAGTATCTGTCCCCATAGAACCGATTGGCTCCGCCCCATTTCGGGCCATGGGAGTAAGCAAGATTCTTAACTCTTCCTCTGTGTAACCAAAGGCGCGTTGCCTGCGAACGACCGAAGAATGCGGATAGAGGATATGTTCGCGAGCAGGTAGGTCACTTAGCCGAACGATCCCAGAATCAAGCCACTCTCGGTAGGGAGCAGAAGACGCTAGTGAATTTTTGATTTCATCATCTTCGATAATCCGACCCGCTTCTATATCAACCAAGAACATCTTCCCCGGTTGCAGCCTCCCCTTTCGAATGATCTTCGATGGATCAATATCAAGGACGCCAACTTCACTCGCCAAAACGACGAGTCCATCATCTGTGATCCAAAATCTCGATGGACGAAGGCCGTTTCGATCCAACACGGCGCCAACTTGTCGACCATCTGTGAAAGTCACGCAGGCTGGCCCATCCCATGGTTCCATCAAAGAGGCGTGGAATCTGTAGAAATCCTTGTGATTTGCCGGCATCGTCTGGTGGTTCTCCCATGCCTCCGGGATCATCATCAAGACTGCATGGGGTAGGGATCTCCCACCTAAATAGAGCAACTCCAGAACTTCGTCGAAGGAGGCAGAGTCGGAGCCTTCTGGATTGACGATGGGGAACAACCGTTTAATATCACCAGGAATCAGGTCACTTGCCAACAACGATTCGCGAGCTGACATCCAATTTCGATTTCCTCGAATAGTGTTGATTTCACCGTTGTGGGCTATATATCGATAAGGATGCGCGAGCGGCCACGATGGGAAAGTGTTTGTAGAGAAGCGCGAATGAACCAAAGCGAGTGACGAGACGACACGTTGGTCAGACAAGTCGGGGAAGAAATCCTCGAGCTGTCCTGTAGTCAACATTCCCTTATAGACGATAGTCCGGGAGGAGAGGGAGGGAAGATAAAGATTGAGCTCTCGCTCTATTCGCTTTCGAAAACAGAAAGCTTCTCGCTCTAACTCAAGATCTTTTGAAGCTTTAGACGACTCGATGAAAATTTGACGGAAATTGGGCATGGTTGAGAGCGCCGTTGCGCCGAGCCCTGATGGATTTACTGGCAAGTCGCGCCAGCCAAGAATTTTTACTCCCTCTTCAAATGCAATCTGCTCTAACCGAGACAGATTCGAAGCATCGCCTTCAGTGTTAGGGATGAAGACAATTCCGGTTGCATAACTTCCTGATTCAGGAAGTTTGAAATCTACGACCTGACGGAAGAAGTCATCAGGAATTTGAATCAGAATTCCAGCGCCATCTCCACTATTGACTTCTGCACCCGATGCGCCCCGGTGTTCAAGATTTCGAAGTGCAGTGAGCGCGCTCGCTACGATCTCATGGGTTGACTTCTTATTGAGCGTTGCGACCATAGCTACACCACATGCGTCATGCTCATTCCGCGGGTCGTAGAGACCTTGGGGCGACGGAAGCGAAGAGGGAAAGACCACGGAGCTAATCCTTCAGAAGATTTTGATGGCGAATGAAGAGAGGGACATCGATGGCCCTAGAACAGGCAGAAGTCTACGCGCGTGATACCCGATAGCCAATCTGAATCAGCCGGAGCTAGGAGTGCTAGATACCGGAGCGCTAAATGCCCGAGCTCTAAATGCCGGAGATCTGTGCAATCTGACCAACAAGTGCAGTGATTCCCATACCAAAGGAACCCCCTGCGAGCACACGTGCGACAGCGCGCGGAATGGAAGCTCCCGCAGTTATGCCACTGAGGACCCCCGTCACCACCAAGCCGATGAGAGTGATCCCAACGATTGACCAAGCCTTTGATCCAAGGGTTGGAGCGAGTGCACCAAGAATCGGGACGATGCCTCCTGCCGTGAAACTCAACCCCGAAGCGATCGCTGCTTGAAATGGCTTTGCCAATGTGAGGTGTGTCTGTCCGAGTTCATCCCGAAGATGCGCACCCAACGCATCTTTGGCATGTAACTCTGTCGCGACTCGTTCGGCCAGCTCTCTTGAGAGACCTCTCTCTTGATAAATCCGAGTAAGTTCTTCAAGTTCACCTTCTGGGTCTTCGGCAAGATGATTTGCTTCAAGGATACGGTCAGCGTTCTCGATATCGTTCTGCGAACGGACTGACACGTACTCACCAACTGCCATCGAAGTCGCACCGGCTGCAATTCCTGCAAGCCCCGCAGTGAGCACCACATCGTTAGCACCGATCGCAGCGATGCCGACCATCAATGATGAATTCGAGACTAGGCCATCATTTGCACCAAGAACAGCGGCGCGAAGCCAGCCCGCTCGATGGGTTTTATGCTCCTTATTTCTCTCGTAGACATTCTCGATTGGCATATTCCGAAGATTACTCTCTACTTCTGCGCTGGAGGAAGATCAGCGAAGCCACGCCAACAAGGATTGAGGTGAGCGTGTTGATCCGAAGACCTGCAATCAACGTTGCACTGTCAATACGTAGTAACTCTATGAAGAAACGCCCAAGGCAATAGAGCGTTACGTAGAGAGCGAAAATACTTCCAGGACGAGTTCGAAGTCTTGGCGTCAGGCGAATCAAGACAAGTGCGACGAGGAATACCCAGATGCTCTCGTAAAGAAATGTCGGATGGAAAGTCTCGAACTGGATATAGCCCAGAGGACGGTAACGAGGATCAACTGCCAGCGCCCATGGAAGGTCGCTAGGTCGGCCGAATAACTCTTGATTGAAATAATTTCCGATCCTGCCGATTCCCTGTGCGACAAGGATTCCGGGTGCTAGAGAATCTGCGAATTCAGCGAAGCTGATTTCAAATGCTTGACGGCGTTTGAGGTAGCGAAAAGCGATCCATGCTCCGAAGAAACCAAGAGAAATCGCACCCCAGATACCAAGTCCGCCCTCCCAGATGTAGAGAGCAGAAATCGGGTCGCCGTTGATTCCGAAATACTTATCAGGAGATGTGATCACGTGATAGATGCGGCCACCAATGACTCCCATAGGCACTGCCACAATCGCAACATCACTGACAAGGGTCTTAGGGCCGCCGATATTTCGCACGCGCCGGCCACCGATCATGATTGCAGCAACTACACCGACGATGATGCAGAGCGCATAAAAGCGAAGCGTTACCGGACCTACTTCAAGAAGAGAAGAAGAAGGCGCAGGAATTGCGTGTAGTAACAAGTGCAAGGCGTTTGGTCAGCCGTTCTTCGCTGCTTCAACAGCAGCCCGGAACTCGTTTACATCAAAGGCAGCCGAGGTGCGCTTCCACTCTTTGCCATTGATAAAGACTGTTGGCGTTCCCTCTACACCGTATTTGGGCATCGAGGCATCGACTGCATTGACCAGGTCAATCTTCTGATCTCCTTGGACACATGAAGCGAATTCCTCTGAGTTGATGCCAATCTTCTGACCGATCTTCACCAACATATCTGGGTTCCAGAATGCTGAACCTTCTTGGGGTTGGGTGATGAAAAGTGCTTTATGGAAATCAAGGAGACGATCCTCATCCGCCGCGCAGAAGGCTGCATTCGCAGCCCGTCGAGATTGATCGCCGAGGAAAGAGGCGAAATGGTAAGCAACTTCTGCTTCACCGCTTGTGACGAGATCTTCTACGTAACTTCCGATAGCGACTTCGAACTGCCCACAAACTGGGCATTGGAAGTCTTCCCAGATTGAAAGCTTCACTGGAGCGCCTTGGTTGAAGACGACTGCTTTGTCATCGGCATCTGAGATGACAGTCTCTATCGGCGCTGACGCTTTGAAGTCATTCAAGACGGTGAGCTCATCATCAGGTTCACCATCTTTCAAGAAGAGCGATAACGAGCCTAAGGTGACGACAACGAGACCGACCATCGCGATCACGATCCATCTAGTTACTTTGTCGCCTTCGCTCTTCTTTGCTTGGCTACGGCGTTCGGCACGAGGATTTTCGCGAGGTGTCTTTGGCATGGCGTGAGTATAGATAGTGGAAAAGTGGCTGGCGAGTTAGACCTGAACTCGTTTCACCCGATAACTGGCTAGTGCAGCCCGCCTGAGTGGATGATTCTGAAGAAACAACTCCGTTCTCCCGTGTGACAGGCCACACCAGTCTGTTCAACGCGGTAGAGAAAGGAGTCACCATCACAGTCATAAGCGATCTCAACGACTCGTTGAATATTGCCCGAACTCTCGCCCTTTACCCAGATTTCGTTTCTGCTTCGACTCCAGTAGGTAGCCCTACCCGTCGCAACGCTCATCTCCAAAGCACGTCGATTCAGGTACGCGAGCATGAGAACCTCGTTCGAAAGATGGTCTTGGACAATGACTGGAAGCAATGCTTCCTCGGAGTCGAAACTATTGAAGATTTCGGCCAAAGTTTTTTCGCTACTACTACTCATAACTCTCCCTCACTATAAAACCTTGATTCGCGAGATGATTTTTTACTTGCCTTATCGAGATTGATCCGTAGTGAAATACGCTTGCTGCTAATACTGCATCAGCGCCAGAACTAATCGCTTCGCCAAAATCCTGGACATCTCCTGCGCCACCACTCGCTATCAAAGGTACCGAAGCTACTTCGCGGACGGCCTTGATCATTTCAAGATCGAAACCCGCTTTGGTTCCATCTCGATCCATTGAGTTGAGCAATATCTCTCCAGCACCCCTATCGACCGCTTCTTTGATCCAAATCAAAGCATCTTTCTCAGCAGAGCGGGTCCCCCCATGTGTGGTCACTTCATAACCACTGGCAAAACTTCGCTCTCGTTTGGCATCAATTGAGATGACAAGAACTTGCGATCCAAAATCTCGTGCGATCTCATCAATCAATTTGGGTCTCTTGAGTGCTGCTGTGTTCACTGAAATCTTGTCAGCTCCAGCGCGAAGCAGGCGGTCTACATCCTCAAGGGAAGAGACTCCTCCTCCTACAGTGAGCGGAATGAAGATGTTCTCGGCGGTGCGCCGTACTAAGTCGAGTATGGTCTTTCGTTCCTCATTACTCGCTGCGATATCAAGGAAAGTGATCTCATCTGCGCCATCATGGAAATACCGTGATGCAAGTTCAACCGGATCACCAGCATCCTTCAAATCCTGGAAATTAGTGCCCTTTACTACCCGCCCTGCTTTTACATCAAGGCAGGCAATGACTCGAACTGCAAGGGAGGGTGAGTTCAAATAAGGCGTAGTAGGAGTTCGCATCGATTCAGCTTCGCTCGGCTACTTCAATCGCTTCGGAGATAGTGAAGGCTCCTTCGTAGAGCGCTTTGCCAACGACAACGCTTTCAATTCCTTGTGGAACTAATTCTCTGATTGAAGCGATATCTTCCAATGTTGCGACTCCGCCAGATGCCATGACTGACGATGAGGTCACCGCACTCACCGCTTCGAGCAACTCCAAGTTTGGTCCGGTAAGCGTTCCATCTTTACTGATGTCAGTGACCATATAGCGAAGGCATCCCTCACCATCCAAACGCCGAATGGCTTCGCTATATGGAATGGTTTCTTCAGTCCAGCCTCGCGTTGCAATCCTTCCATCTCGAATATCTAGTGCGACGATAACCTTTCCAGCATCCCTATTGAGAACCTTTGCGATCCAACTTGGATTCTCTATTGCCGCAGTTCCGATCGTCACTCGATGACTTCCGCTTGTGAAAGCACGATCAAGTGAGGCGTCATCTCGGATCCCACCAGAGACCTCAATTTTCATGTCAATCTCTCTGACTATAGATTCAACGATTTTCCAGTTGCTGCCAACTCCAAAGGCGGCGTCCAGATCAACGACGTGCAACCAGGTCGCCCCCGCTCGCTCAAATTCGTAAGCTCGCTCAACTGGGTCGCCATAATCAGTCACTTGGTCGCGTCTTCCCTGTCTGAGTCTGACCGCGCGACCATCTTTGATATCAATCGCAGGAATCACAGTAAGGATTTGTTCCATCTCTTCTTCCCTCAGGCGCCAATCTTCTTGGTCCAGTTTGAAAGCAATTTCAATCCTGCGGAACCACTCTTCTCGGGGTGAAATTGTGTTGCTACAAGAGATCGATATTCCAGTGCAGAAACGAATTTTGCCCCATAGTCACTCCATGAGGGCAAAAGATCCTCACTTACCTCGGGCGAAATAACTGCATAGGAGTGAACGAAGTAGAAGCGCTCATCTTCAATACCAGCGAAAACTTCAGAGTTGCGGTTGCTCTCGACTTTATTCCAACCCATGTGAGGCACAACTTTCGCGGGTAATCTCTCGACTACTTCCGGAAAGATTCCAACTCCAGCACTCTCTGGGCTCTCGATGCTTTGGGCGAAAAGAATCTGTAGTCCAACACAGATAGCAAGAGTGGGCCGTTGCAGCTCCAAACGCTTTCGAATCAGTTCATCACCACGGACTCGAAGTAATCCATCCATGCATTTTCCGAATGCGCCTACGCCAGGAACTACGAGACCCGAGGCTTCAAGGCACTTATCAAAATCAGCAGTGACCTCTACTCGCTCTCCTGTCCGCAATAGGGCTTGTTCCGCAGATCGGAGATTTCCCGATCCATAATCAAGGATTGCTATCAAAGAGAGCCTTTGGTCGAAGGTACTCCCACTACTCGTCCATCCAGGGATACCGCTTCTCGTAGCGCCCTAGCGACTGCCTTAAATTGAGCTTCAAAGACGTGATGAGCATTTCTTCCCTCGAGAACGCGGATATGTAGCGCAATCCGAGCTTCAGCGACGATTGATTCCCAGATATGACGGCCCAAAGTGGTGTCAAATGTTCCGATGAGCTCGACAATTTCGGGTTGTCGATGAACAAGATACGGTCTTCCGGAGAGATCGACTGCCACCTGCACCAAAACTTCATCAAGCGGGACCATTGCATCACCGAATCGCCTGATTCCCGTCTTATCGCCCAATGCTTCGCGAAGCGCATGACCGAAAGCTAGCGAGGTGTCTTCGACGGTATGGTGCGAGTCGACTTCAACATCGCCTTCCGTCTTTACTCTGAGATCGAAACCTGCATGTTTGCCAAGTTGTGCGAGCATGTGGTCAAAGAATGGCACTCCACTTTGAACATCAACGTCACCGGAACCATCGAGTGAAAGTTCGACAAGCACCGATGATTCTTTCGTCTTTCGCTCAACGCGTGATTTTCGCATCGCCTCTTCCCCAATCGAAGAAATGAAGATTACTACTTCGAGATGATCTGACGCAGAACGGTGATGAAGCGCCGATTCTCATCTGGTAGGCCCACAGTGACTCGTAGGAATCCCTTGATTCCTACATCTCGAATCAACACACCTCGATCAAGTAATTCTCGCCAAAGTTGGTCACTGCTCCAACCCGAAATGGCAGTAACTTCCTTGAACCCCCCAAAGAGGATGAAATTGGCATCACTCTTCACCACAGTGAAACCAAGCGAACGTAGCTGAGAAGAGAGCCATTCGCGCTCGATCTTGATTTGACCTACTTCTTTCAGAAGTTCCTGGGCATGAGATAAGGCCGCTACTCCCGCGAGCTGAGTGATGGAACTGAGGTGATACGGAAGGCGAACAAGTTGGAGCGCCGAGATGACTTCTTCTCTGGCAATCGCATAACCAATTCGCCCACCAGCGAAGGCGAATGCCTTGCTCATCGTGCGGACAACGATGAGCGACGGGGTTGTATCAAGAAGCTCTAGTGCGCTTGGGTCCTCCGAAAATTCACCATAAGCCTCATCGACAATGGTTAATCCGCCATGGTTTGAAACAGCATCCACGATCAGTCTCATCTCATTTTGTGGGATGGATCGACCGGTTGGGTTATTTGGCGTCGTAAGGAAGAAGATTGAAGGCTTCAGCAAATCAATCTGTGAAATCGCCGCATCCAGATCAAGAGAGAAATTCGAATCCAGAGGGATCATTTCGAATCTCTTGCCAGTGCCCATAGCAAGTAGAGGATGCATAGAGTACGAAGGAGAAAATCCAGCGACAGATCCTTCGAAAGCTAAGAGAATGGTCTGAAGTACCTCGTTGCTTCCATTAGCGGGCCAGATATTTCCAGATTTCAGATCGCCACCTGGTCTCACAAAAGCATTTACATAGTTGGCGATTGCTGCACGTAACTTGACTGCATCGCGATCTGGATAACGATTTAGTTCTGATAGATGTAGAGAGATTTCGCGGGCGATAGAGCTCGAGACCTCATCGGGAAGCGGATAAGGATTTTCGTTGGTATTGAGCCGAGAATCAGCGCTCACTTGTGGCGCGCCATATGGCATTCGACTGCGTAATTCCTGGCGAAGGGGCAACCATTCGGGCCAGTTCGAACTCTTCTCACTCATGCTTATTCCCGTTATCGATCTCAAATCGAGCGGCTATCGCTTCACCATGAGCAGGGAGATCTTCAGCGCGAGCCAGGGTAATCACGGTCTCGGAAATCTCTCTCAACGCAGCTTCTCCGTACTCAACAAAACTCAGTCCCTTGAGGAAACTCTGGACTGAAAGCCCGCTGCTGTGACATGCACATCCCCCTGTGGGAAGTACGTGGTTAGAGCCTGCGGAGTAGTCACCGAGTGAAACTGGGGAGAACCGACCAAGAAAAATCGCTCCCGCATTTCTAATTTCCTTTGCCCATCTCTCGTCATCACTCGTTTGTATCTCAAGATGCTCGGCAGCGTAATGATTGGCGACCTCAACCGCCTCAGCAATGGAATTTACGATCGCTATGCAAGATTGGATTCCGCTGAGCGCCTCTTGGATTCGCTTAGAGTGTTTGGTTCGAGGAACACGTTGCTTCAACTCCATTTCAACTTCCTCAGCAAGTGCAAGCGAGTTGGTTATGAGCACCGCAGCAGCGATAACATCATGTTCAGCCTGACTGATGAGATCAGTCGCTACCGCAACAGGATCAGCGCTCTCATCTGCGATGATGGCGATCTCTGTTGGGCCAGCTTCAGAATCAATGCCAATCACGCCACGAAGTGCTCGCTTCGCCGCCGCAACATAGATATTTCCAGGACCGGTGACCATATCTGCTGGCTTCATCGCCACCCGACCTGAAGAATCTTTCACGCCGTAGGCCGAAGCCGCGATCGCAACTGCACCTCCGAGGGCGTAGATCTCATCGACTCCGAGGATCTTTGCCGCAGCAAGGATTGTTGAATGTGGCCACCCATTCTGCTCACGTTGCGCTGGCGAGAGGATTGCGATGCTCTTCACGCCCGCGATCTGTGCGGGAATCACATTCATCATCACAGAACTCGGATAGACAGCTTTTCCGCCAGGAACATAAAGCGCGACTCGATCAACCGGAACCCATCTTTGAGTCACAACTCCACCGGATACGACTTCGATTCGATTTTCGTCGCGCCGCTGACTTTCATGAACTTTTCTTATTCTGCGAATTGATTCTTCCAAGGCCGCCCGGACCTGCCTATCTAAATTCTTTTCGGCATCATCGATTACTTCGCGAGGCACTCGCATGGACTGCGGGCGTACGCCATCAAATCGTTCTACTAGCCCGAGAATTGACTCCTCATCACTGTCACGGACGTTAGTGATGATTGCGGAGACAGCTTCTGCGACAGAATCCATCGAAAGGCTCGCTCGAGGTATTAAGTCGCGAACTTGCCCACGTGACAAAGACCCCGATTGGAATAACGGGCGAAGGTCAAGGCGACGAATCACCGCCTGATTGTAATTTAGAAATGGATTGAGTCGGGGCCTAATAATGCCTTGAGGTCAGCGCTGAGGCTTGGTGTTGCGCTAACCTTGAGTCCATCGTCAATCTTGAGCATCGTGTTCGTCGCGCCAAGGAGTTGGAGATGCACTTCTCGAGAACCGGGATGCGCTTTGAGAATCTCTTTCATGCGGTCAACAAGCGGTGGCGTACAGCGATTGGCTTCAAGGCGAATCACCACCGGACCACTTGCCTTCTGGTTTATATCGGGGAATGAGAGATCAAGTGCCATCAGTCGAATGTTCTCTTCGCGTTTATCAACTCTCACTCGCGCTATAACGATACGGTCCTCGGCAAGACTCTCAGCATGTTGTGTATAGGTGTTTGCAAAAAATAGTACATCGGCAGCTCCAGCAAGATCTTCGATCGTGACGATTGCCCAGGCATTGCCTTGACGAGATACCTTGCGTTGGACTGAAGTGATGAGACCTCCGATAGTCACGACTTGATCGTGTGTTATTGCGTCATCACTAAGTCCGCTAATCGTCGTATCAGTCAATGCACGGAGTCGGCCCTCGATGCCAAGGAGTGGATGGTCAGAGACATAGAGGCCGAGCATCTCTCGCTCATATGAAAGCAAAATGGCTTTCTCCCACTCTCCTTCAGGTATAGCCAAGGAGTTACTAGCAGTCGATGAAGCCGAGCCTTCGCCAAAAAGATCGTATTGCCCGAGCGCCTCCGCTCGCTTTGACTCCATGATGGAATCAAGTGCTTCTAGATGGACAGCCATCAAACCCTTCCTCGTAGCACCGAGTGAATCAAGAGCACCGCTCTTGATGAGAGATTCGATTGTCTTCTTGTTGCAGACATGCACATCGACCTTCTTGAGAAAGTCTTCGAAGCTCGAGTACTTACCTTTCTCTTCTCGATTGCGCCTTATCGAAGCGACGACATTCTCACCAATATTTCTTATCGCCGTCAGACCAAAGCGAATGTCTTCACCTTTTGGCGAATAATCTGCATCAGATTGGTTGACGTCTGGAGGCAATACCTTGATTCCCATTCTTCGACATTCGTTGAGGTAGAGAGCGCTTTTGTCTTTGTCATCTCGAACGCTGGTCAAAAGGGCAGCCATGTACTCGGTTGGGTAATTCGCCTTGAGATAAGCGGTCCAGTAGGAAAGCACCCCGTAACCAGCGCTATGTGCTCGGTTGAAGGCATAGTCGGAGAATGGAATCAAGGTGCGCCAGAGTTCTTCGATTGCAGCAGTTGTGAATCCATTCGCCCGCATCCCAGATTCGAAGTGGACATACTCCTTATCAAGGATGTCCTTGTTTTTCTTACCCATGGCCTTTCGCAAGAGATCGGCGCGACCAAGTGAGAATCCAGCCACCTTCTGCGCAATCGCCATCACTTGCTCTTGATAGACGATCAATCCGTAAGTGTCATTGAGAATCTCCGCTAAAGGCTCGGCCAATTCAGGATGTATCGGTTCGACTTTCTTCCGGCCGTTCTTGCGATCTGCATAATCGTTATGAGCGTTCACTCCCATGGGGCCAGGACGATAGAGCGCAATCACAGCAGAGATGTCATCAAAGGAGTCTGGGGCCATTGATTTGAGCAAAGCGCGCATCGGTGCACCATCTAGTTGAAACACGCCTAAAGTCTCGCCTCGCGCGAGAAGCTCAAATGTTTTTTTATCTTCAAGGTCCACCGTATTGAGTACGACATCCATCTGACGGTTTCTCTTGATATTGACCAAGCAATCATCGATAACTGAGAGATTTCGAAGTCCCAGGAAATCCATTTTCAAAAGGCCAGTTGACTCACAAGCGCCCATGTCGAATTGCGTGATGATTGCTCCATCCGCATCGCGCCGATGGATCGGGATCACATCCATCAGCGGATCCCTACTGAGAATTACCCCTGCCGCATGGACTCCCCACTGACGTTTGAGACCCTCGAGACCACGAGCAGTATCGATTACCCGTTTGGCATCTGGTTCTGTCTCATAGAGTTGGCGAAATTCAGATGCCTCGCTGTAACGATCTTCGTTTGGATCAAAAACACCAGCCAAGGAGATATCTCGACCCATCACCGATGGCGGTAAGGCTTTAGTCAATTTCTCCCCTATCGCGTAGGGAAGACCTAGAACTCTGGTTGCATCTTTGATCGCCTGCTTTGACTTTATATTGGCGTAAGTGATGATCTGCGCGACTCGATCCTCACCGTATTTCTCGGTGGCGTAGCGGATCATCTCGCTTCGGTGGCGCTCATCGAAATCGAGGTCGATATCTGGCATGGAAATACGTTCTGGATTAAGAAAGCGTTCGAATAGAAGTCCGAACTTGATTGGATCAAGCGCCGTTATTCCGAGGGCGTACGAAACTAGAGATCCCGCAGCAGAACCGCGACCGGGTCCCACCCAGATTCCACGGCTCTTCGCATGAGCGATTAGGTCAGCGACGACAAGAAAGTAACCGGGAAAACCCATTTTGCACATGATGTCGAGTTCGTAATCGAGACGGCCTTGATAGTGATTCGGAATCCCCTCCGGCATCCGCTCTGCAAGTCCACGGTTTGCTAAGGATCGAAGCCAACTTTCTTCACTCTCGCCTTGAGGCACGGGAAACTTCGGCAAGAGGTTCTCGCCTTCGCGAAGCACCGTCTCGCAACGTTCGGCTATAAGAAGTGTGTTGTCGCACGCTTCGGGCAACTCAGCGAAGAGGGAGCGCATCTCTTGCGGTGATTTCAGGTAGAACTCATCATTTTCGAACTTGAATCGTTTCGGATCTGCGATGGTCGAGTTTGACTGAACGCAGAGGAGCGCTGCATGGGCATCAAAATCTTTCTTATATACATAATGTGAGTCGTTGGTTGCAAGCAAGCCAATGCCCAACTCCTTACTTAATCGCAATAAATCAACACGTGAACGTCGCTCGATCTCGATGCCATGATCCATCAGCTCCACGAAAAAATTGTTGGGGCCGAAAATATCGAGTAGTTCAGCAGCTGCATTTCTTGCCTCGTTATATGCCCCCATTCGAATTCGAGTTTGAATCTCGCCACCAGCGCATCCGGTAGTTGCGATCAAGCCTTCACTGTGTCGTGCGAGAAGTTCGCGGTCCACTCGCGGCTTGTAATAAAAACCTTCGAGAGATGAGAGTGATGCCAGACGAAAGAGATTTGAGAGCCCAACTTGGTTGTAGGCCAGAAGTGTCATGTGGGTATAGGCGCCACCACCTGAGACATCATCTTCACCGCCCTCGGCCCATTTGACTCGCTTCTTTTCGAATCTGGAACCCGGCGCCACATAAGCCTCGATGCCGATGATCGGTTTGATTCCCTTTGCTTTCATGGTCTTGTAGAAATGGAAGGCACCAAAGACATTTCCATGATCTGTCATAGCAATAGCTGGCATGCCAAGACGCGCGCACTCATCGGCTAAATGTTCAACGCGGGCTGCACCATCGAGCATTGAATACTCCGTATGCACATGAAGATGTACGAAGTTCTCGCCGTTTTTCATCTGCGCTCTACTGCCCTTCAGAGGAATCTTCTTTTTCCGTAGCGGTGCCTAGGGAGAATATTGCTGGCCCGCGGATTCGGGAGACTATCCTCAACCGCCGATGGAGCGGCGAAGTGACGCGAGACTTTCCTCTAGATCAGGCGGATAGGGCGCGCTGAAGTGAACTCGCTCACCGGTCGCTGGATGGCGAAATTCGAGCTCCATGGCGTGTAACCACGGACGCTTCATCGCAAGCCGCTCGGCGAGGCGAGGGTCTGCGCCGTAGACCAGGTCTCCTACCAGTGGATGTTTGATCGCATTGAAGTGAACCCTGATTTGGTGAGTTCTTCCAGTTTCAAGTTCGATCTTCGCCAAGGTGACGGCAGGGAAGAATTCGAGGGCCTCATAGTGGGTGATGCTTGGCTTGCCTGATGCAACGACTGCAAATCGATGCTCCTCCTTGGGATGGCGATCTATTGGTGCATCAATCGTTCCAATCGCAGGATCGAGATGACCTTGCGCGAGAGCGTGATAAATCTTCTTGACTTCACGAGATCGAAACTGATCTTTGAGTGATGAGTACGCGCGTTCTGATTTTGCGATAACCATAAGCCCAGAAGTGCCTACATCGAGCCTGTGAACTATCCCTTCTCGCTCCTGCGGGCCCACGTGAGCAATCTGCACTCCACTCTGTTTCAACGCATCAATGACAGTGGGACCGCTCCATCCAGGACTTGGATGAGCTGCATAGCCAATCGCCTTCGCCACCACCACAATCTCAGAATCTTCGAAGACTATGGGAAGCGGCGCGGAATCGATCGATTGAGTTTCCTTTTCTCGAATCAGCACCGTGACCTTGTCGCCGACCTTGACTCGGTCAGACTTCTTTACAGGTGCGCCATCCACTGCCCAGATGCAGTCACCATTATCAAAGATGCTCTCGACTGCATTTCGAGATATTCCGAGTTCCTGGGCTAGCGCGCTATCAAATCTCATACCAGCTGAGTTTTCTCGCATCGATATCTCTTGCGAGGATCCGATGGAACTCATGCTCTTGCTCCCTCGTCATCTTCACGATCTTCATTTGAATCCGCGAAGGAAGCAAATGGCTTAATCTCCCTGAAGAGCAAATATGCGATCAACGCACCAGAACAGGTGATGGCCATATCTGCCACGTTGAAAATGGGCCAATTGGGGATCTGGATGAAATCAACAACATGACCATGAAGAAACCGTGGTTCGCGAAAGATCCGATCACTCAAATTGCCGAGCACTCCTCCGAGAAGTCCACCAAACCCAACTGCCCACCTCATATCAACGATCTTCCTCGCGAAGATGATTAATCCCGCCGAGACAATGATTGCGAAGACGGTGAGAAAGATTGTGAAGTTGGACCCGATATTGAAGGCGGCTCCAGAGTTCGTTGTGTGATTAAGTCTCAGAAGGGATCCAAGGACGTTAATGGTGCCTCGAGATTCGAGATAAGTGACCGCCCAAAATTTACTTGATTGATCGAGTGCGAGAAGCAATAGTGCGATTGAGGCGATTGCCTTGAGGCAGCGAAGCTGTCGTTCGGATGTTGTAGACACTTGCTTAAGCCTTGGTTCTTCGGCGGGGGCCAGCGTCAGCGCCGCTCTTCCTTGGCCTTACAGCGCATACAAAGGGTTGCGCGAGGAAACACCTGAAGCCGAGCTTTTCCAATCGCGTTCTGGCAATCCTCACATCGCCCGTAACTCTTGTTATCTAAACGATCGAGTGCACGCTCAGTTTGAAGGACCATATCGCGCGCGTTGTAAACCAAGGACATTTCATGTTCGCGCTCGAAAGTCTTTGACCCGGTATCTGCCTGATCATCTCCAGCGCCAACGCCGTCGCGTTCAATCAAGTCATCCATCTCAGATTCAATCTCAGCAAGTTCCTTGCGCAGACGCTCTAGGTCTTTTGCAAGCTCTGCCCTCATCGCCTTGAGTTCTGTGGCACTCCACTGCTCGTCGACTTCACTAGTTGAGATCGGTGTTGGCGCGCTCTTGATTGGCTTTAGTTGGGTGGCTTTCTTCGCTGGAGCTCCCTTGACCACGGGCTTAGCGCTCCGACTTGGTGGCAGTAGTAGGAGTTTCTTCTCTTCCACCACAACTTCATTACCCGATTCAATTTCCGGCTTGTAGACGGAAATTGTTGTAGCACCTTTGGCGGTTGTGGAAGTTAGCGCAGTCTTCGCTTTACCGCGAACAATCACTGGTTTTGAGGAAGGCGAGGGTTTATGAGGCGCCTTCTTTGCTATGACTGGCTTTGCAGCGCTCTTCTTTGCCGGTGCCTTCGCAGCTGACTTCTTTGCCGCTACTTTCTTTGCTGGGGCGCTCTTGCTCTTAATGTTGCCCTTGATGTTGCCCTTAATTGCGCTCTTCTTGGACGGAGCCTTCTTCTTCGAAGATGCGTTCTTTTTCGCAGCAACCTTCTTCATTGGCTTCTTCTTCGGCACGGGCGAAGGGTAGTAGAGAACCCTCAATAACGAGAATTGGTAGGCTCTGGCAAATGAGCGAGCGTCAATATCCGCAGCTCTCCCCGCAAATCGACCTCCCTGCCATCGAGAGGGATGTGCTTGCCTTTTGGGAGCGCTCCGAGATTTTCCATAAGAGTCTTGAAGCGCGCTCAACTGGACTGCCCTGGACATTCTATGAAGGGCCGCCAACTGCAAATGGAATGCCGGGGACTCATCACATTGAGGCGCGAGTATTCAAAGATGTTTTTCCACGCTTTCACACTATGAAAGGTCGTTACGTTCGACGTAACGCAGGTTGGGATTGTCACGGGCTTCCGGTGGAGATCGCAGTGGAGAAGGAATTGGGCTTCTCTGGTAAGGGCGATATTGAAAGATATGGCATCGCAGAGTTCAACGCTAAGTGCAGAGAGTCTGTGCAACGCCATGTCGATGCTTTCACGGAGATGACAAGGCGTATGGGCTTTTGGGTCGATTTCGACAATGCCTATTGGACGATGTCGCCCTCTTACATTGAAAGCATCTGGTGGTCACTCAAGGAGATCTGGAAGAAGGGACTTCTTGTCGAAGACCATCGGGTGGCGCCGTATTGCCCAAGGTGCGGGACCGGACTCTCCGATCACGAATTAGCCCAAGGATATGAAACGGTAACCGACCCGTCGGTCTACGTTCGCTTTCCTGCCACCTCTGGAAAGTTGAAAGAACAGGGTGCAGCCTTTCTTGTCTGGACCACCACACCTTGGACCTTGGTCTCGAACACCGCAATCGCAGTTAATCCAGAGGTTGAATATCTCCTTGCTGAGATCGGCGAGGAGAAACTCGTCGTTGCCGAACCGCTTCTCGAGACCGTCTCAAAGGGCGTGGAACATGTCAAAGTTCTTGAAAAGTATCGTGGACGAGATTTAGAACGGGTCACTTATCAACGACCTTTCGATCTCGTTGATATCCCCGATGCTCACTACATCGTGCTAGCTGATTATGTGACTGTCGAGGATGGAACTGGCCTCGTGCATCAATCGCCTGCCTTCGGTGCCGACGATCTTCAAGTCTGCCGTCGATATGGATTGCCAGTGGTAAACCCAGTTCGACCAGATGGCACTTTCCTTCCTGAGCTAGAACTTGTCGGAGGTACATTCTTCAAAGAGGCTGATAAAGCGCTGGTCAAAGATCTCAAGTCTCGCTCTCTCCTCTTCAAGCATCTTCCCTATGAACATTCATATCCGCACTGCTGGAGATGCCATACACCGTTGATCTACTACGCGCAGCCCTCTTGGTACATAAGAACCACTGCAATCAAAGATTCATTGATTCGAGAGAATTCGATGACCGATTGGCACCCAGAGACGATTCAAAGTGGCAGATACGGTGATTGGCTCGAGAACAATATCGATTGGGCGCTCTCCCGAAATCGTTATTGGGGAACTCCGATACCGATTTGGCGTTGTGAGAGCGGAGATAAGTCTCATGACATCTGTCTTGGATCACTGGCCGAACTGAGCGAGGAGACTGGTTCGGACCTTCATTCACTAGACCCACATCGCCCATTCGTTGATGATGTGACCTTCAATTGCAAGAAGTGCAACTTACCGATGCGCCGCGTCACTGAAGTCATTGATTGTTGGTATGACTCCGGTGCTATGCCTTTTGCGCAATGGGGCTATCCCCATAAAGAAGGTTCTAAAGAAATATTCGAAGCTTCATACCCTGCTGATTTCATCTGTGAAGCGATCGATCAGACTCGAGGCTGGTTCTACACATTGATGGCGATTGGCACTCTCGTCTTCGACAAGCCCTCCTATAAGAGCGTCCTCTGCTTAGGGCACATCCTCGATAAGGATGGGCGAAAGATGAGTAAACATTTGGGCAATGTCTTAGAGCCGATCTCACTCATGGAACAGCACGGTGCCGATGCGGTTCGCTGGTTCATGCTCGCCGCCGGTTCGCCCTGGAGTGCGCGACGCGTCGGCCACGAATCAATCTCAGAAGTGGTGCGAAAAACTCTGCTCACCTACTGGAACACGGTCTCCTTCCAATCTCTCTATGCCCGTGCGAGCGGATTTATTCCCACCGCATCCATCACTGCCCCCGAAAGTGAACACCTACTCGATCGTTGGATCATAAGTGAGCTACAGATCGTCATCTCATCCGTGGATAAAGCGCTTTCTGAGTTTGACTCTCAAGAAGCCGGCAGAGTGATTGCCGAATTCATCGACCAACTCTCCAATTGGTATGTACGTCGCTCTCGCAGGCGTTTCTGGGACGGAGACGCCCAGGCGTTAGCAACGCTGCACTATGCGCTCGAAACAGTCACAATGCTGATGGCTCCCATGGTCCCTTTCATCACAGAGCATGTATGGCAATCTTTTTCGATTCCCACTCGAGTCAATCTCCCAGAGTCAGTTCATTTAGCCGATTTCCCAGTCGCTATTGCTTCACTCATCGATCACACTCTCTCTGCTCAGGTCGCCCAAACGCGACGCTTGGTAGAACTGGGCCGTGCTGCACGAGCCGAATCTTCGGTGCGAATCCGACAACCACTTTCGAGGGCACTTATCTCTTCACAAGGTTGGCAATCGCTTCCTCAAGAGCTCAAGGAGCAGATCGCAGATGAGTTAAATGTCGAGTCGCTTTCAGACCTCTCATCACAAGGGAATCTTGTCGATGTATCAGTCAAAGCCAATTTTCGGTCTCTTGGTTCGCGCTACGGTGGCGCAGTTCAGTCAATTGCGAAAGCCATAACAGCAGCCGATGCCAGATCTCTCGTCGATAAAGTTCGAGCAAATGCAGTGACTGAACTTTCTTTTGAGGGTGGCAAGGCGGAGTTGACCATTGATGACCTAGTAATAACCGAAACGCCTCGCGAGGGGTGGAGCTATGCCTCGCACGCTGGTGAGAGTCTCGCACTTGATGTCACTTTGACGCCTGCCCTCATCGCACAGGGAAATGTTCGTGAAGCAATCCGAATGATTCAGGATGAACGAAAGTCCGCCGGTCTAGAGGTCTCGGATCGGATAAACCTTCGGTGGAACGCGGGCGATGATGTCTCTAGCGCAATTGAGTCTTTCGCTGCACATATTTCTGACGAGGTTCTTGCGCTCACCATAGAGCGCGATGTGAGGTTACCCCTTGGCGAAAATGATCTCGGCCTTAGTTTTGCGATCGAAAAAGCTTGATCTAGCTTGGTTTGAATTCTTCCAAACTTAATTCATGCTCTAGAACGGCAAGAGTGCCACGACGGGAATCAACAACCAACGGATTCCCAAGAAGAGCACGATGAACGAGAGATCCAAAGCCACAGGGCCAAGTTGAAGTGGCGGAACAAATCTGCGCACAAAACCTAGCGGCTTATCGGTGAGGGTATAGATGATCTCAGCAAGTGGCAGAAGGACGCCTCGTGGCCGCCATCCTGGTTTGAACATTCGCACATAATCAAGGATCAGACGTAGCAAGAGTATCCAGGTGAAAATGTTGAGCACCTGAATGAGTAAAGAGCTGATGCTCATCGTACTTGCCTAACTCTGATTAAAAAATTCTGCTGAGGCAGCGGCCGCAGCAGACTTATCCTCCGCATTGACAGTTACATTCGGCGGAGAAAGCAAAAAGACTTTCGAATCAACTCGTTCGATTGACCCACTCAATCCAAAAACTAGGCCCGAGGCGAAATCGATGATTCGCTTCCGCTCTGCATCATCCATCTCGCTCAAGTTGATGATTACTGGGTAACCCTGTCTGAAATGTTCACCAACAGTTCTAGCTTCGTTGTAAAAGCGTGGCCTTAGGGTGACTATTCGATCTAATCCGGCAGCCACTGTCATGCCTGGAAGTGGATTGCTTTGCGGCTGAACGCGCACCGAGGAGGCTGTCGTTGTGACTGGAGTGGCGACACTCTTGAGCGCGGGCCTTGCTACATCACGAACCACGGGCGCACTTTCAACGCTCTCGTCCGGCTCGGTCAGTCCCAGATAATCAGTCATACGACGAAGTGATTTTGCCATGGCGCGATTTTAGTTCTTAGGTGCTCGGACGCCGAGGATTGAGCTGCCTAGACGGATATGTGTCGCGCCTTCTGCGATGGCAATCCTGTAGTCATCACTCATTCCCGCAGAGATCCACCTCGCCTTTGGGGCGAAGGAATGTATCTCTTCACTCACCTGACGAAGCTTGATAAAGCCCTGTCGCTTCTGCTCAATTGTGACTCCAGGATGGTGAGGGGAAACTCCCATCACGCCTTTGAAATTCTCCCCAAACTTTGCGAAGACTCTTTCGGCAAAGGCACTGCTCTGCTCGGGCTCGATTCCAGCGCGCGCACCATCAGCGCCTTCACTTTCTTGGTCCAGGTTGACTTGAATCAATATTTGTCGAGAGTCATCGATCTTCTCTAAATGTCGATCTGCATCAAGGGAGTGAATCACATCAGCGTGCTGATTGATTATTTGAATTTTGTTGCTTTGAATCTGACCTTGAAAATGCCATCTGACATCTGAGCCGATCTTGCCCTCTAATTCTCGCCGTTTAGCAATTAACTCCTGGACTCGATTCTCCGCGAAATCGCGTTCTCCGAGTTGGTAGAGAAGTTCCACGTCTGAGGCAGGGAAGGTCTTTGTTACGACAATCAGACTCAAGTGATCAGGTATTTCAGCGCGCACTTGCAACAGGTTTTCACTCAACTCAACTTTACGAGCTTTCGTCAATTTCACCCCTCCCTCTGCTCAGTTTGGCAAAGCGATAACCATCGCTTGTCTTCCCGTCGTGACTTCTCGGCGATACGAGAAATAGTTCTCATCACAACTTACGCATTCCCGTTCGCCGCCGAACCACTGCCAAGTGAGACCTTTTCGCTCCAGGACTGAAATAACCCCGGATGCGACGTCGACCTTATTCTCTTGCTCATCAAACTTCGTCGCTGGATAACTTTCCACAACTTTCCTGTAGAGATCGCCTGATAATGGGTAACAACGACCACAGATGGATGGTCCGACAAGGGCTCTACTTTGTGATCCTCCTGTGACGTCAAGAAACTGCTCGATTGAATTCTCCGTTATCCCTTTGAGCAATCCTTCTCGCCCGATATGTATTGCCATGACAGCATCTTCACTTTCCACCACGACTGGTACACAGTCAGCGACTTGGACTGCTACTGCCATTGAATGGCTCATCTCGCTCCGTTTCAGAATAATCGCATCAACTGAACTCTCTGGCGCATTTGCATCAGTCACTAACTCAGAGAGCGCACTATGCACCTGATCCATGAATCTGATCTTTTTCAGACCAAGGACTTGGGCGAGCTCTACACGATTCGATTCGACGGTGCTCTTCTTATCTCCAACTTTGGAGCCAAGATTGAGCGAACGATATGGGCCCTCACTACCACCGAGAATCTCGCCTCCGGAGTGAGAATGAAGACCCGAACGATTCGTCATCCAAACTCTCGCCATCACTTGGCTCCCAGGGAGTGAACTGACCTCACTTCATGAAGTCAGGGACGTCGATATCGTCATCGGCCAATAGCTCTTCGAAACGCACTCGACGACGCTGACCATTGGATGAATCTCCATTGGTCGCTTCCATTGCAACTGCAATGGGATCGTTATCTGGGATTGGATTGACTTTGCCCGAGAGCGCAGCACTGTCGATAACTGGTACGGCTACTCGCTTAGGCTCGCCACCTTCAAAACCAGCAGCTATGACAGTAACTCGCACTTCATCACCCAATGTGTCATCTATCTGGGTACCAAAAATTATGTTCGCATCTGGATGAGCATATTTCGCGACCATCTCAGCGGCTTCATGCACTTCAAAGAGCCCAAGATCAGAACCACCTGCGATAGAGAGCAAGACGCCATGAGCACCGTCAATCGAAGCCTCAAGCAGCGGAGAAGATACGGCGAGCTCTGCTGCCTTAGAAGCTCTCGATTCACCCCGAGCTGAGCCAATCCCCATCAATGCAGATCCAGCGCCACTCATCACGCTTCGTACATCAGCAAAATCTAAGTTAATCAAGCCTGGCGTTGTGATGAGATCAGTGATCCCTTGAACGCCAGAGAGTAGAACCTGATCAGCGCTTCGGAATGCTTCGACGAGACTTATTGAACGGTCTGATATCGAGAGCAAACGATCATTTGGAATAACTATGAGTGTGTCTACTTCACTTCGAAGATTCTCAATTCCTTCTTCCGCCTGTGCACTTCGACGCTTTCCCTCGAAAGCAAATGGACGAGTCACAACACCGACTGTTAGCGCGCCGAGATCTTTTGCGACTTTCGCAACGATGGGCGCAGCGCCAGTGCCAGTTCCGCCGCCTTCACCCGCAGTTATGAAGACCATATCTGCACCGCGAAGAACTTCTTCGATCTCAGTTACGCTGTCCATAGCTGCCTGTTTGCCGATCTCGGGTGATGCACCGGCGCCAAGACCTTTCGTAAGTTTTCTTCCAATATCAAGTTTCACATCAGCATCACTCATGAAAAGATCTTGTGAATCGGTGTTGATGGCGATGAACTCGACGCCCTTGAGACCAGCTTCGATCATGCGATTGACTGCTTTGCCACCGCCTCCACCGATGCCGATAACTTTGATGACTGCCAGATAATTTTGCGGTGTGGCCACGTTCTGCCTCTCCCAAGGGACTCTCAAGTCTTCCTTGAGAGTTAAGTTCGTTAGTGCGCGCAACCGTAGGGAGAGCGCTTACCTGGTGCAAACACCGACACGATGCAAAGTCTCAAGGAGAAGATAAAGGTTCGCTTTTCACTCTACAGAGGCTCAACGTCTTTCTTGATCTCATCACTTCACAATAGGTAGCGAAGGATTACTGACATCTATTGATTTGACGGCACGATTTGCCTTTAAATCCAGCAGCTGAGTCACTACCGCCAGCTTCAATTCGATCTCTTCACCTGAACCCCACTTGATCTCAAGCCAACGATTGCCCCGATCCTGGCCAGCGAGAGCGCCAACCTCACTCTCTGAGATGAATGTAGCGATTGGGGTCGCAGTCATTTCTCTCGTGGGAAGTACAGGGTTGATTGCCTTAAGAAGTCGCAGTGCCGACAAGCGAGCTTCTAGGTCATCGCTCTCAAGTCGAAGAAGCGGAACCTCGCGATACTTCGAACCAAGGTCACCGGGCAGGGTAAAGATTGCACCTTGCTCGTCAATGAACTCCTTTGTCGTTTGCGATTGGCCAAGTGACTTGACCGAGCGTTCGACCACCATCACCGGACTTCTTTCGCTGACTCTGATGGAGACAAGTCCAGCGAACCACTTAAGGTCAACTTCAACTCGTCCTATCCATTGATCTTCTTGCAAAAGATTGCTTATCGCACGGACATTGACTCGCGCCATGGGATCGCCAATCTCAAGCCCGAGATCGGAGTCTGTCAGTCGATTCGCAATCAAGGTGCGATTCGACTCATCACTGGTCTTGATCTCTATCTTCTCGATATCGAAAAAGTTCGACCAACCTAGAATATAAACCGTGGTCAGGAATAGGCTTCCTAGTAAGGAGAGAGCAAGAACCCTTCTGAGCTTTACCTGCATGAATGGAAAATACTCTCAACCTTGATCATGAACTTCGATTGCGCAATCTTTCCAAAAGCTCTCCACCTAGATAAGTGATATCACCGGCTCCTAAAGTCAATACTAGGTCGCCTGGAGAAAGCACGTTAAGGAGTTCGTCCATTAATTTATTCCGACTAGACAGATAGCAGACCTTCTCTGCCTGGATTCGGGCTGCGATAAGTCCAGTGTCCACTCGTTCCATCGGTGATTCACTCGCGCCATAGATATCCATCAAGTAAATGAGATCGGCTTTTTCCAGGGCACTCGCAAATTCCTTGTAGAAGGCCGCAGTTCTTGAGAAGCGATGCGGCTGGAAGATCACAACGAGTCGACCTCGATTGGCCATGTAATTTCGAGCCATCGCTAGCGTTGCTTCTATCTCGGTTGGGTGATGGCCATAATCATCGATCAGGGTTACTCCCCCGACCTCTCCTTTGATCTCAAAGCGTCGCGATGTTCCCTGGAAAGTCTTGAGGGCCCCGAATATTGACTCAATCTCAAAACCCAATTCGAGCAGCGTGGCAATCACGGCGCCGGCATTGAGCAAGTTGTGGCGACCAGAAATAGACAAGTTTAAAGTTCCAAGCGCCCTACCTCTCCAGGTAACGCTAGCGCTAGAGCTCCCAGAAGCCAGATGAAGATCGGTTAACTGTAAATCAAATTCCTCTTGACCTTCTTCTTCGATCCCGTATCTGATGGTGCGCAGTTCCGATGGGAACTCAAGCGTTCTCAACTCAGGATCATTGCCGCAGAGGACGAGAAAACTCTTCACCGTTCGTACGAAATCAGCGAAGATTTGACGAACCTCAGATAAGTCTTTGAAGTTGTCAACGTGATCTAGTTCAAGATTTGTGATGATTGCACCATACGGGTGATACCGAAGAAATGATCCA
>Ga0222713_10000868_pt1 | contig 34737 bp, 23 predicted proteins | sample C33_649DmetaG_FD_165061 | JGI IMG/M metagenome (GOLD analysis project Ga0222713, IMG submission 165061) | Estuarine water microbial communities from San Francisco Bay, California, United States - C33_649D | ecosystem: Environmental > Aquatic > Marine > Unclassified | place: USA: California... | reverse complement strand
ACCCAGGTAGACCACCTGGTTGATAGGCCGCCGGTGTAAGCGTAGCGATACGTTGAGCCTAGCGGTACTAATGTTCGATTGATCTGCAATTGGCTTCTTAGCCGTCTCGAAAGACGTCTAGGCCGATGGCGGTACGAGGGAGTAGTCCCCCTGTGCGCAGACTGTGCAACTTTCCCTATGACGGCAGCTCGCCCCTGGCGAAGCCATCTCATGATCACCCATCACTGAGCTGCCCGAGGAATCATTCTGGTGATCATGGGCGCATGGAAACACTCGTTCCCTTCCCGAACACGATCGTTAAGCATGCAGCCGCCGATGGTAGTGCAGCCACGCTGCTGTGCGAGAGTAGGTCGTCGCCAGGTTCACGGACCCCGGTCTCCGCAAGGAGGCCGGGGTCCTCTCATTTCCGGAGGCTCCGCTCAGGTGCGGCGCGCCATCTCGCCCAGGGTGAGCGCGGCCGGGGCGGCGCCCAGCACCGCGCGTTCGGCCTCCTCCAGCGCACGAGCTGCGGGATCGGCCGACAGGTCGGGCTGGTCGCCGGTCATGTGGGCGTCCACGACCGACCAGAGCTCGCCCAAGGTCATTCTTTCGAGCGGACGGGCAGGATGATGGCTCCCGTCCGTATCGGCGGCGAGGAGGCCGGCTTCGCGCAGCATCAGGAGGCAGCTCTCGGCGACGGTCGCCGGGACCCGTGCCGCGTCCGCCACGTCGCCCGCGCGCGGCCCCGGCGCGCCCCGCTCGTAGTGCCGAAGCGTCTCGGCCACGCAGACGAACGCCAGCGTGCGTCGTGCGCGGTGGCTGAACCCCTCCCATGCCTTGTGCCGTGCGAGGGTCCGGCGGTTCTGGAAGGCGTAGGCCGCCTGGCCCCCTAGCAGCACGAAGAGCCACGTCAGGTAGATACCGAACATGAGGACGAGCACGATGCTCAGCTCCCCGTAGAGACTCCGCAGCTCGGTCACTCGGCCCACGTAGAACGCGGCCGCCCGCTGGTTGCCCACGGTGAGCAGCGCGACGCTGAGGCCCCCGACCGTCGCTGCGCTCCAGCGTACGCTGACGTTGGGCATCATCCGGTTGAACACGGCGAAAGCCAGCGTGAGCAGCAGGACCGAGAGCGCGGTCGGCCCGCCGCCGTCGACAAAGTCGGCCAGCCAGGCGCCGCCGGGTAGCTTCAGCAGCATCGAGTCGATCCACGCGCCGCCCGCCGCCGCGGCCTTCGACACCGACGAGGCGGAGAGCATCATCAGGGTCGTCGCGCCCACTAGGAAGAAGAGGACCAGGAAGAGCAGGTAGTTGGCGAACCGGTCGCGCCAGCTGCGGCCCCGCCGCACGCCCCAGACGCCGTTGAGCGCGTCCTCGACGCGGCTCAGCATGAGCACGGCCAGGCCGATAATCAGTGCGAGGCCGATGACGCCGGCCTCGCCGCTCGCCGCGTTCGCCAGCAGCCGATCGACAAGCGCGTCGAGCTCGCGGTTGACTTCCCCCAGCGTCGCCTGCCTGCCCGTGGCGTCCTTCGTCTGCGGCGCGACATAGCCGATCGCCGTCACGATCGCCTGCTTCGCGGGATTCTCCGCGCGGGCCCCGGGCCGGGTCAGGATGAAGCCGGACACCGTCAGCGCCAGCGCCAGCAGCGGGCCGACCGACATCAGCGCGTAGTAGGTGAGGGCGGCCGCCTGCTGCGGCAGCCGGTTCTCCCGGAGGCCGTGCCACATCGTCGTGATCACCCGCCAAGCCGCCTTCAGTCCGCCCTTCCAGCCGGGCTCCGCCAGGGCTGCCGGACTCCAGCAGGCGTCCAGGACTTCCATTGCACGGCGAGCTCGGGGCAGGGGAGAGGCCATGTTTCAGCGTGGCGCGCCATGCTCGTCGCCGCAACTCCTGGCCGGCGGGGTGAACTGCGTGAGCAACACCAACAAGAGCCGATTGCCTCGGTAGACATTGGGGATTCTTTACGACTCCCGATCCGGACGTGGACGTGTGTCAAAAAAACGTCAAAAAACGCCCTGTGAATAATTATGTCCCGCAAGTATTTTCCCATCAGCATTTTACACGAGCACACTACATTTAGTGGGCAAAAGTGTTTGCAGACCCCACATCTAGTTTTTATCTCTCGGTCATACCACTCCTGAAGCGGCCGGTCTCCGGCCTCTCAAGGCGATTTTCTCCCCTATTACTAAAGAAAAACACCCAGATGGAATCTCCCAGCACTTCTCGTGACACGACTGTCATAAAGGTCGGCAACAAGTCCTTCGTCCTGGACCGCGAAAAAGCCGAGCAGGCCTTCGCCGCCAAGCGCGTGATCAACGGGCGCGAGACGATGTTCTTCAACATCCTCCCGTTGAAGTACCAGTGGGCCTACGACCTCTACAAGACGATGAAGGCCAACCACTGGGAGCCCGAGGACATCCCGATGCAGAAGGACTGCGAGCAGTGGCGCGATCAGAGCGGCCAGATCAGCGACATCGACCGCTGGATCGTCAAGATGGCCATCGGCTACTTCTCCGCGGCCGAGGGCATCGTCGGCGACAACATCATCCACGTCGTCCGCGAGGTCGTCACGGCCCCCGAGCTCAAGCTCGTCCTCGGCCGTCACGCCCACGAGGAGAACATCCACGCCGACTCGCTTGTCTACATGATCTCCTCCCTGGGCATCAACCCGCACGAGTGCGAGGCGATGTTCGAGGACATCCCCACCATCGAGAAGAAGGCCGCGTTCGTGGTGAACAATTCCCGCGCCCTCCGCCGCAAGCTCGACCTCTCCAAGCTCGAGGACAAGCAGGCGTTGGCCAAGAACATGTTCCTGTTCGGCCAGTGCATGGAGGGCACCCAGTTCTACGGTCTCTTCGGCATGGTGCTCTCCCTCGCCCGCCAGAACAAGTTCCCCGGCATCGGGCAGATGTTCCGCTACACGCTGCGCGACGAGTCCAACCACATCGACCTCTTCCGCAACCTGCTCTCCGAGCTGGTCAAGGAGAACCCCGACGTCTGGACGCCCGAGTTCAAGGAGGAGCTCCGCCGCCTCATGGCGGAGGCCGTCGCCTTGGAGAAGGACTTCATCCGCGACTGCCTGCCGATCAACGGCATCGGCCTCTCTTCGCGCGAGTTCGAGCAGTACATCGACTACATCGCCGACCGCCGTCTCCGCAACTGCGGGCTTGATCCGCTCGTCGCCGAGACGACCAACCCGTTCCCGTGGCTCTCCGAGATGATGGACCTCAAGAAGGAGCAGAACTTCTTCGAGGGGCGCGTCACGGAGTACCAGAAGCAGGCCGCCCTCGAGACCTCGCCCGACGACGAGCTCTGATCCGTCCGCCCTGCCGGCCTCCGACGTCACCCCCTTCGCGTCGAGGACCGGAACGACTCCTGTTCCTACCCCTCCATTCCACCCCCCCTCAGGCGACGGCTACCCCCGCCTCCCGCACCTCTCCCCCTTTCCACACCCCCAGCCTCTTCCATGAAATCCGAACTTCCTTTCTTCCGCACCGACATCGCCCTCAAGAACGCCGTCCGGGCGCCCGCCGACGCCAAGCCCAGCTTCAACTGGCGTGAGGCCCTGCCGGGCGGCCTAGGCGACCAGGGCGAGCGCGCCGCCGACCTCGTCGGGCAGGCCCTCACCGACCTCCTCGTCTCCCGCGAGGAGAAGGAGATCTTCAACGACGACAACCGCCGTTTCGTCGCCGCCATCGCCTGCGAGGTCGCCCACATCCTCTCCGGCTCCGGCGTCCAGGTCAGCGAGGCCCGCATGCTCGACGTCATCGAGGAGTCCCTCGTCCGCCACGGCCGGCATGAGCTCGCCAAGGCCTTCCTCTTCTCCGCCGACCGCAGCGCCGTCACGAGCGACCTGCCCTCCGTGGCCGCCCGCCTCGTGCGCCGCAACGGACAGTTCGTTCCCTGGAACTCCGACAAGATCGAGGTCGCCGTCCGCAAGGCCTTCCTCTCGCTCAACTTCGACTCCGAGCCCGCGCGCCTCGTCGCCGCCGCCGTCACCCGCCGCGTCGCCGAGTCGGGCCTCTCCGCCGTCGGCATCGAGGAGGTCCAGGACCACGTCCAGAACGAGCTCATGCGCCAGGGCCACTTCAAGGTCGCGGAGGCGTACATCCTCTACCGCGCCTACCGCGCCCGTCGCCGCGAGGAGGAGGCCGTCGCGCCCGCTCCGGTCGACGACCGCCAGGACCAGCTCGTCCTCATTAAGCTGGCCGACGGCAAGACCTTCCTCTGGGACGGCGAGGACCTCCGCCGCCGCATCGCCTTCGCGGCGACGGGGCTCGAGCTCACCCGCAGCCCCGAGGCCATCGAGGCCGAGCTCCGACGCGGCGTCTTCAACGAGATGACCGAGGCCGAGCTCCGCAAGACCATCGAGCTCAACGCCAAGACGCTCGTCGAGGCCGACGGCGACTTCGCCAAGTTCGCCGCCCGCATCGGCCTGACCTTCATCTACGAGGAGGTCCTCGGCTGGAGCATCGTCCGCGACGGCGTCGGCCAGATCAAGGAGTTCCACCGGGCCAAGTTCGTCGAATACGTCGAGCGCGGCATCGCGATCGGCCGCCTGTCGCCCGACCTGCGCAAGTACGACCTCGCCCGCCTCGCCGAGGCGCTCGATCCGGCCGCCGACATGGAGTTCGAGTTCCTCGGGATCCAGACGATGTACGACCGCTACCTCATCATCGACAAGACCACCAAGCCCGCCCGCCGGCTGGAGACGCCCCAGTTCTTCTGGATGCGCGTCGCCATGGGCCTGTTCCTGCGCGAGGAGCAGGACCGCGAGGGCTGGGCCGTCCGGCTCCACGGCCTCTACAAGTCCCGCCGTTTCTGCAGCTCCACCCCGACCCTCTTCAACTCGGGCACGCTCCACAGCCAGCTGTCGTCCTGCTACCTCTACAAGGTCGACGACACCATCGAGTCCATCATGCTCCGCGGCATCGCCGAGAACGCCTTCCTCTCCAAGTGGGCCGGCGGGCTGGGCGGCTCCTGGACCGCCGTCCGCGGGACGGGCTCCTACATCAAGGGCACCAACGGCGAGTCCCAGGGCGTGATCCCCTTCCTCAAGCTCCACAACGACCAGCTGGTCGCCGTCAACCAGGGCGGCAAGCGCCGCGGCTCCGGCTGCGCCTACCTCGAGACCTGGCACAACGACGTGGAGGACTTCATCGAGCTGCGCCGCAACACCGGCGACGACCGCCGGCGCACCCACGACATGAACACGGCCAACTGGATCCCCGACCTGTTCATGAAGCGCCTCAAGAACCGCCAGAACTGGACGCTCTTCCTCTCCAACGAGGTCGCCGACCTGCACGAGACCTTCGGGGCCGACTTCGAGCGCCGCTACGAGGCCTACGAGCGGCTCGTCCAGGAAGGCAAGATCTTCGGCAAGACCGTCTCGGCCCTCGAGCTCTGGAAGAAGATGCTCGGCATGATCTTCGAGACCGGCCACCCGTGGATGACCTTCAAGGACCCCTGCAACGTCCGCTCCCCGCAGGACCACGTCGGCGTCATCCACTCCTCCAACCTCTGCACGGAGATTACGCTCAACACGAGCGCCGACGAAACCGCGGTCTGCAACCTCGGCTCGGTCGTCCTCGACTCGCACCTGCGCGAAGACGGCTCCCTCGACCACGATCGTCTCCGCGAGACGGTCACGGTCGCGGTCCGCGCCCTGGACAACGTCATCGACATCAACTACTACCCGACCAAGGCCGCCGAGGTCTCCAACCTCCGTCACCGTCCCGTCGGCATGGGCGTGATGGGTCTCCAGGACTGCCTCTACCGCAAGGGGCTCTCCTTCGCCTCCGAGGAGGCGGTCGAGTTCAACGACGAGATCATGGAGGCGGTCGCCTTCTACGCCTATTCGACCTCGTCCGACCTGGCCGCCGAGCGCGGCGCCTACAGCACCTACAAGGGCTCGAAGTGGGACCGCGGCCTCCTCCCCCAGGACACGGTCGAGCTGCTCGAGAAGGAGCGCGGCGAGAAGATTGAGGTCAAGCGCGGCGGGCGCATGGACTGGACGCCGGTCCGCGAGAAGATCGCCAGGCAGGGCATGCGCAACTCCAACGTGCTCGCCATCGCCCCGACGGCCACGATCTCCAACATCGTCGGCAGCTCGCCCTGCATCGAGCCCACCTACAAGAACCTGTTCGTGAAGAGCAACCTCTCCGGGGAGTTCACCGAGCTCAACGGCTGGCTGGTCCGCGACCTCAAGAAGCTCGGGCTCTGGAGCCCGGCCATGGTCGACCAGCTCAAGTACTTCGACGGCGAGCTCAAGGACGTGCCCGGCATCCCCCAGGCGATCAAGGACAAGTACCTCACGGCCTTCGGCATCGACTACAAGTGGCTCATCGACGCCGCCGCCCGCCGGCAGAAGTGGATCGACCAGGCGCAGTCGCTCAACCTGTTCCTGCCCAAGGCCGACCTCAAGACGCTGTCGCACATGTACCAGTACGCCTGGCGTACGGGCCTCAAGACCACCTACTACCTCCGCACGCTCGGCGCCTCCAACATCGAGAAGGCCACGGTCGACGTGAAGCGCGACAAGGCGGAGCCCAAGAAGGTCTACACGGAGGAGGAGAAGAACGCCTGCTCGATCGAGGCCATGCGCAACGGCGGCACCTGCGAGGCCTGCCAGTAGGCGGTTCCGGCGGCGGTCCGGCGGAGGGGCGTCCAGCCGGACGCCCCTTTCCGTCCGCCGGGACGCCCGCGGTCTTCCCCCTTTCCTCCCGCCGCCGCGGCCTCCATCCTTCCGTCATGCCCGACATCGCCACCCCCGCCGGCACGGTCCGAGTGCTCGCCCGTGAGGCGGCCTTCGCCGAACTGCTTGATCGGCTCGAGACGCGCGCCGCGCGCGGCGGCTTCACGGCAGGGCTCAGCGGCGGCTCGACGCCCAAGGCCTTCTACGCCTGGGCCGCCGCCGGCCGCCGGCTCTCCCCGACGCTGCTGGCCCGGGCCGACTGGCATGTGAGCGATGAACGCTGCGTCCCGCTCGGATCCGACGAATCCAACTTCGGCCACGCGGCCCGCGGGCTGCTCGATCCGCTGGGCGTGCCGCCCGCCCGCCGGTTCCCTTGGCCGACGGAACTTCCCCCCGTGGAGGCGGCCGTCCGCTATGCGTCGTCCCGCCACCCCGGCTCGGGATTCGACGTCTGCGTGCTCGGCCTGGGCGACGACGCGCATGTGGCCTCCCTCTGGCCGGGCTGTCCGCTGATCGGCGTCGCGGACGGTCCGCTCTTCGCCGCCACCGAGTGGCCCGGCCGCGGCTGGCGGCTGACCATCACGCGGGCCGGGCTCGCCCGTTGCGGCGAGATCGTCGTGCTGGTCAACGGCGCCTCCAAGGCGTCCGCGCTGCGCGCGGTCTGCCATGGTCCGGCCGACTTCGCCGGATTCCCTGGACAGGTGCTCCGTGAGCTCTCCTCGCGCGTCACCTGGCTGGCCGACCCCGAGGCCGCCGCCGGCCTCTGAGCGGTCCTCAGCCCGCCTTCTTCTTCGCCCTGCCGTTCTTCTCGTCGGCAGGCGGAGGGGGCGTTCCCGTGGGCGGCAGGTCGGGAGGACGCAGCTTGGGCGGGTCATACTCCGTGATGCTGGTGATACGGTATTTGTCCGAGAGCGTCTCACCCGGTACCTGGAGTATGAAGAAGATGCTTCGGCTGTTGGGCTTGCAGAGGATCCGTCCGTCGGTGATCGGGGCCGCCGGGGAGCCCGGCTCCTCCACCGCCACCACGTAGCGCGGCTGCGATCGGGGGCCGGTGAAACGTTCGGGGAAGTTCGACTCCGTGCCCCCTTCCGAGGTGAACTGCCGGTTGCCGATGAGCATGTGGACCCTCGATTTCGTGTAGTTCACGAACTTGATGGTGCCGTAGGGGAAGACCGTGGTGCTGAAGTCGAACACCTTCGGCTGGGCGGAGGTGCCCTGCGGGTTGGCGAAGAGGATCACCGCCAGGTCCATATCGTCGGCGGGGATGGGCACCGAGCAGAAGGGCAGCCACACCTCGACGGGATTGCCCGACTTGTCGAGCTCCGCGCCCACGGTCTTGCGTACCACCGTGGCCACGGCCGGGCCGGAATACTGGATGACCTGGCTGACCGACATGACGTTGGGGCTCACGGGCAGCCGGTCCTTGAAGAGCTGGAGCGCGAGCTCGGGAGGGTTGTCCGGGCTGCCGCCCCACCAGGCTATCCGCAGCCGGGCCCGGCGGGTCACCTCGTCCGCGCGCTGGGCGTGGAGTCCGGCTACAATCGTGAGTCCGGCCGCCAAGGCGGCCAGGTTTCTAAGGATGCTCATGGATCAGATATCGTTCGGTCCGAGCCAGCGCAGGGCGACGGCGCGGAAACGCCGGCCGAAGACCCGGTTGATCCGGCGCTCCTCCGCCAACGCCTGCCGTTCGGCGGCGGTCGCGCCGGGGGGCGCGGGGTCGGGCGTGACCTCGTACAGGTCCATGACCGCCTGCTTGTCGTAGTCGGCGCCTCCCGCCCGGTAGTCGATGCGCCGGCGGCTGAGCTCGGTGTACTCCGGGAAGCGGGTGCCCGTGGACATCGCCACGAAGTCGTTCGTGCGCTGGACCACGACCTCGATCCAGGCCTTGCCGATGGTCTTGCCGGAGTTGTCGAGGGCCTCGCCGTAGGCGCGCACGGTGAACGTGTCGGACCTGGCCGTCAGGCTCGGGCCGATCGAGTTCAGCACGTCGGCCTGGGTGACGATGCCGGCGGCGCCGAGGCCAGCCGTCACGGTGGAGGCGGAGGGGGTCGGCGACGTCTGGGACATCGCCCTGATGGCGGGGAAGCGCGTGTTGGACGGGATCTTCGGGTACGCGCTGGTCTCCCTCCACCAGCTGGTGGAGGAGGCCGCGGAGTCGTCCGCGCGGATCACGTTGGGGTCGTACCAGTTGGCGCCGGGGCTGGGCGCGACGGGCGCCACGAAGGTGCCGCCGGCCGCGGTCACGGCCGTCGCGTTGATGCCGGACTTGTCGATCGCGGCCTGCAGGGCGCCGCGGAGTCCGAAGTTGTCGGCGTTGATCAGCCGCCGGTTCACGAAGTCGGCCAGCGACATGAACGGGCCTCGTCCACGGATCTCGCGGACCACGGCCGTCGCCAGCGCATCGATCTCCTGGTCGCTCAGCTCCCGGTGCTTGTTCCAGGGGTCGCTGCCCGTCGTATCGCCGGGGCCGAAGGCACGGGCGAAGCGGGTGAGCGCCGTGCCGCTGCCGGGGGCACCTGACGCGTCGGCGAGGGGCTGGCCGCGGAGTCCGGAGAGCACGGCCTTCCAGGCGGGCTTCGAGGTCGAGTTGATGTTGAATCCTCCGTCATACAGCGCGTTGCGCGCGATGTACTTGGGGTGGGGGAACTCGGTCTCGGGCAGCGCCGAGAGGTTGGCGAAGCTGGCCTGCGTGGTGAAGGACTGCTTGCCGTCGGGTATGAACGCCACGCGCTTGTTGGCCAGGGGGCTGCGGCCTGCCTCGAGCGCCGCCTTGAGCAGGGCGAAGGAGGACGGGTCGGAGACGCCTTGGCGCTGCAGCGCCTGGGCCTGCGAGGCGACCACCGCGGAGTCCGAGGGGAGGTCGGGCCCGGTCGGCCAGTTGGAGGCGGTGGTCGGGTTGTACGAGTTCGCGGCGAGGTTGAGGCCGCTGAAGTAGTAGCTGTCCCACAGGGTGAAGTTGGCCGCGAAGGCGTGGTCGACCCTCGGGGCGGTCCGGTTGCGGACCGGCTTGGTCCCCATGGCCTTGGCGACGTAGCCGTGCTCCGGCACGGGTCCTTTGTCGGCCGCGAGAAGCCCGTTTTCGGAAGTGAAGGCCTCCCGCGGGCCTGGCCATTCGAAGATGCGCGTCAGATCTGCGATGCCGGGGTGGGCGTAGGAGGCCCCGACGGTGATATCGGCGTCGGTGCTGATCTCCGCCGCGGGGGCGGAGCCGAGCTGGACGAGGGAGAGCATCGGCCGGCGGGGCAGGGGGTGCAGGACCACGTTGGAGGATCCGCCGGCGCTGCCGAAGAGGCTCCTGCCCCAGTAGCCCTGCTCGCCGCTGGCGGAGAAGGACAGATTGTTGTAGGAGTTGTAATCTGCCTCGGAGGGGAAGACGCGCTGGGTCTCGATCCAGCCCATCGGGGTGTGGGCCTTGCCGTCGTAGCCGAAGAGCTGCGCCTGCTGAGCCCGGTCGCCGATGAAATAGGGCGTCATGGGCGCGTTACGTATCTCGTCCGGGGTCTTCATGCGGTCGCGGTACGGGTTGCCGCCAGGGTTGCTGTTCTTGTTGCCGAACCCCGCGGTGAAGGTGGTGCGCGGGTACCAGACGTTGGAGTCGTCGCGCGTGGTGTCCGCGGCCCGTCGGACGAAGTCGATCATGAGCACCGGCCGGCCGTCCTCCCCGTATTCGATGCGGATGTCCATGTGGTTCGAGAGCGTATCGGCCTTGTTGGCCGTCGCCTCGAACGCGTTGTTGTTGGCTCCGTTGAACTCGGGGTCCATCTGGAGGGACGCGTTGGTGGAATACCCCGCCTTGATGTGGTAGTCGGGCGTCGCCGGATTCTGGTTGAAGGGGGCGGCGCGCGTCCACTCGAGGTTCGGCTTGTAGTAGTAGGCGGAGTCGTTGTTGCTGTTGGGGTACATCGGCCATCCCGCCGTCATGGCCTGGAAGTTCAGCAGGAGCGGCTCGTCGACGAGGCCGAATCCGTTCACGGTTTCCGTGCCCTCCGCGTACTTGCGGATCAGGCGGCTCGGGTTGGCGGGGTCGGGGATGTAACTCGAGGGGTCGTCGTTGGGGGCGCCGAACCAGCGCCGGTGGGTATTGAGCTGGGCGAGGCCGTTGATGCTGCGCTTGCCCTGCAGGTAGAAGTTCCAGCTCTGGTTGCCATGGAGGGCGACGCGTCCGTTGCGCTTCACCGCGGCGACGTAGCGCGAGGGGTTGGTGATGGTGTAGGTCTCGGGGAGGTAGGTCGGAGGGGGTCCGCGGGTGACCTGCTCGGCCTCGGCGCCCACGATGTAGCCGTTGTAGTTCACCCACCCGCTGTTGCGGATGAGCATGTAGATGGGCGCCCCTCCGAGGATGGCCTCGATCGACTCGACGGTCCCGTCCCAGGTCGGGAACGCGTCGTGGATCTTACGCTGGTTGATGCAGGCGTTCCAGAGGTCGTTCAGACGGCGGGCGTATTCGATGTCGGCCAGGCCCCCGTTGGTCCAGGTGATCCAAGGCCCCACGGCGGGGGGCTGGTAGTTGGAGTTGTTGTATTCGGCGAAGATCTTGCAGACCTCGAAGTCGAGGTTCCAGAGGACGCGTTCGGCGTTGGAGTTGCGCGAGCCTGAGCCGAGCCGCGAGCGCACGTTGTGGAAGGGCGTCATCTTGTAGAAGACGCGGCTGGTCGTGTCGACGAAGCCCACGTCCCCGGGGATGGAGACGTTGCGTCCCCCGCTTTCGACCAGCGCCCCTGCGCTGCGCGAGGTGGCGAGCACGCGGACCTCGCCTGGCTCGAGCCGGATGCGGGCCCCCGAAGGGCCGGTGCCGCCCGAGCCGGCCACGATGCGGAAGGCCATGGGCCGGTTGTCGTTTTCGCCGCCGCCCACCACGACGTCGCCGAAGTCGATCGTCTGGTTGGACATCGGGTCGAGCGCTCCGACGACCGGGTCCGGTGCGGTCGGGCGGTTGACGGGGTCGTAGTACTGCCGGTTGGTCGAGTTGTAGTTACGTCCCGTGGCCCGCATGATGAAGCGGAACGGGGAGCTGAGTCCGCTGGTGACCAGCGTGAGCCCCTCGAATTCCATGGGCGCGTCGTAGGGGTTGTGCACGACCACGATGGGGTCGATCGTCACGCCGATCTGGGACCCGTTGCGCACGCCGGAATAGACGGTGGAGAGGCGGAGGATTGTGGGCGAAAGCTGGGGGCTGGTCGGCCAGGTGCGGGTGGTGTTGGCGATGTTGCCCGGGGTCATCGGGCTGCTGGGGTAGTCGTACCAGCCGTCGGTCTTGGCGCTGGGGTGCGAGGTGGGGCGTCCGAGGCCGGGCGAGGAGTCCCAGCGGGTGTCGGTGCCGCTCGCCGACCCGAAGGTGAACCGGCCGCCGCCGGCGGTCGCGGCAGGGTTGATCGTGCCGATGATGCCGTCGAAGGGGATGCGGTACCGTCGTTCGGCCTGGAACAGGGCGTAGGAGCCCCCGTCCGCGAAGTTGTTGCGGTAGCGGTAGGAGGAGTCTGGGATCGCCGCGCCGGAGGAGAAGTATCCGTCGACGACGGGCATCTGGGTGGTGCGGGAGCCGTCGGTGCTGGGGGGGTCGGAGCGTCGGCCCGGCGTGTAGCGGAGGCCGCTGGCGAAGGTGAAGGGCTCCAGGCCGCGCGCCAGGAAGCTGTCCGCCGCGGGGTTGCCGATGCCGCGCAGGCCCTGGGAGTTCTCCGCGGCCGCCTCGGTCTCGCGTTTGTACATACGGTACCAGTTGCGGTAGAGGTCCCAGGTGGGGCCGCGCACGATGCGCCCCATGAGGTTGTCGGGGTGGGCAGGGTAGAGGTTGCTCCAGGGCAGTACGGTGTTGCGTGCCCGCACGTCGGTGGGGGCGCCCGAGCTGGTCGGGAGGAGGTTCGGGAAGGACGGATTCTGGTTGTTCGCGGTCAGCCGGATGTCGTTGAAGAAGTTGGAGTGGATCGGGACCTCGTAGGTGAATCCGAGCCGTTCCGGCGTCTCTCCGCCGTTGCGGGTGCGGATGGCGCCGAGGAGCGCGCCGAACTTGGAGGGGCCGACGTAGCGGGCCGCCCATTCGGACGCCCGCGGCGAGGCCTTGAGCAGGTCGTCGGCCGATCCGATCGTGTCGAGCAGGTTAGGACGGTTGAAATCCAGGTCCGCCGGCCCCTGGGCTCCGTGGAAGAGGGAGGGCGCGCGCTGGACAGTCACCGCCGAGGCCTTCTGGCCGGGGAAAAGTTCCAGCGTCCGGTAGACGGAGTAGGGCAGTTCGAAGGCCGTGGACAGGTCGGTCTTGAATCCTCCGTTGTAGGTGTCCGTCAGCGTCGAGTAGGACCAGACGGTGATGTCGTGCCAGAGCGCGTGCTGCGCCGCGTCCATCGCGGCTCCCGCGGGCTCCCCGCTGCCGGCGATCTTGGCCCAGAGTAGCAGGCCCGACGGCGTGGTGACGCGAGCGAGTCGGCCCAGGTCCGGTCCGGTCGCCGCCGCGATGTCGGACGCGCGCCAGCCGGTGAAGAGCGGGCCGAAGTTGGCCGGGAGGCCGGCGAGGCCGAGCTTGCTGTCGAGGGCCGAGGGTGTGGCGGCCGAAGGCGTCACGGATTCGATCCCGTTGCGCATGGTGGCCGCGCCGCTGAAGCCTCGGTCCCAGTCCGTCAGCCCGTCCCGGGGCTGGCCGGTCGAGCTGTGCGCGTAGGAGTCGGGAAGGTTGACCTTGGCCTTGAGGCCTTCGTCGCCGATCCAGAAGGCGAAGCGTCCGCTGGGGGCGCTGGTGGCGCGGGACGCCGCGTCGCGGTAGGGCCCGGGCAGCGGGAGCGGTGTGGCGTCGACCGCGCCGTAGTACTCCTGCAGAAGGCGCTGCGCGTTGGCGGCGGCCGGCCACGAGACCGAGCCGCGGGAGACCAGCGGCACGACGCTGCCGTTCACGGTCGCGAGGGCACCGCTGGCGGGGGAAAGCGGGAACGCGAGGGCGTTGATGAGCGCCTGCCCCTCCTGCATCACGGCGTTGCCGCTGCCGTCGAAGTAGAGCCGGTTGGCGGAGTAGTTCTGGATGCTGATGTTGGTCGGGCTGGCGAGGCTGTCCTGCGCGGCGACGGCTTCGATCTCGTCGGGATACACGGCGCTTGCGCGCGTGGGGGACACGAGCCATCCGAGGAAGAGCCTCGAGTTGTGCGGGTTGGTCACGCTCCAGTCGCGCACGCGGGTGGAGTCGATGCCTCCGGTCGCCCAGACTCCCGTCCAGTAGCGTCTCTGGTGATGCACGGCCACCGGGCTTCCCGGCACGGTGCTGGCGATGTTGGGATTGGGGAACTTTAGGCCCGAGGCGGTGCGGACCGTGGGCACCGACACGGGGCCCGGGTTCACGTCGTCGGCGTACATGTCGGCGCGCATGGACACGCGCTGGTCCGGCCCCATCATGTATTGCAGCTGTCCGATCGCGACGCGGGCGGCGGCGAGCGCGTTGAGCCTGGCGCGCTGGTAGCCGGCTTGGCCTTGGGCGAGGCGACTCTCGATCTGCAGGAAGGAGGCGAGGACGATGACCATCAGCACCATGCCGGACATCACCGTGAGGGACAGGACGAGGGAAAAACCGGAACGCTTAAGTTTCATCGGTAAAGTGGGGTTTGAATAAGGTATCTCCCCCATGGCAGGTGTCAAAGAATAGGTTATCTACATTAGTAAAAAACAATCATATAAACACCATTAAAACATTAAACAATCATTTAAAATCATTTAAATAGCGATGGCTTGCAGGTTTGGTGGCATGGGGAAGGGTGTAAGCGTGGAAACCCTCCTCTCAGGCGCAGGATATTTCATCTGGCCGCTCGGAGCCTGCTCGCTGCTCGCCCTCTTCTTGGTGGTCGAGCGGGCTCTCGCATTCCGTACGGACCGGGTGATTCCTCCAGCGATCATCGCCGCCGCGATGCGCGGAGAGACGGCCGCCGCCGACGTGGGCGACGACTCCGCGGCCGCGCGGCTCGTCGTCCGCTGGAGGTCAGGCGCCGCCGGCGAGGCGCTCAAGGCCTTCGCGCGCGCCGAGGTCGTGCGGCTCCAGCGCGGCCTTCATCTGCTCGACAGCGTGGTCGCCGCCTCGCCGCTGATCGGGCTGCTCGGGACGGTCGCCGGGCTCGCCGCCATCTTTCCTTCGCAGGGCGTGCCCGACCAGGCGACGCTCACGCGGGGCGTGGGCCTCGCGCTCAGCACCACGATGATCGGCCTCTTCATCGCGATCCCCTCGCTGATCGCCGCCAACTGGCTGCACCGACGCCTCGAGGTCCTCAGCTCGCGGCTCGAGGTGCTCGTCGAGTCGCTCGAGTCCTCCCGCCGATGAGCGTCGCGGTCCTGCGCCGCCGTCGGGCGGAGATCAACGTCGTCCCGCTCGTGGACGTCATGGTGGTGCTCGTGTTCTTCCTCCTCCTCAGCTCGCGCATGGAGGACGCGCGCATGCTCGGCGTCGTGCCGCCCGCCGCCGCGTCCGGCGCCGCCGGCACGGCCGCCGCGTCCGCGGTGGTCGCGGTCGACCGCGACGGCCGCGTCTATCTGGAGGGCCGGGAGGTCGCGCCCGCCGCCCTCGTCGCCGCCCTGGCCGACCTCGCCCGCGCGCGTCCCGGCGCCGAGGTGGTGGTGGTCGCCGACGAGCGTTCGCAGACGGGCGCCGCCGTGCGCGCGCTCGACGCCGCCGGTCGCGCCGGACTCCGCGCTCGCCTGCTCACCCGCCCCGAACGCTGATGACCACCTCCGACCGCGAACTGCTCCGCCTGCTCGAGGCCTACACCCAGGCCCACGGGGTCTCCGGCCACGAGGACGCCGTGCGCGCGATCTTCGTCCGCGAGACCGCCGGACGCGCGCATGTCTGCGACGGGCTCGGCGGCGTGACCGCCTCGCCCCCGCGGGAGGGCCGCGGGCCGCGCGTGGTGCTCACCGCCCACATGGACGAGATCGGCTTCCTCGTGCAGTCGGTCACGCCCGACGGTTTCCTGCGGCTCGTGCCCGTCGGCGGCTGGCCCGACGGCGTCCTCGCCGCGCAGCGTCTCCGCGTGCTCTCCCGTGCGACGGGTCGCGAGCACGTGGGGGTCGTCGCCGCGCTCCCGCCGCATCAAGGCGGCGCGCAGGCCTCCTCCGTGGAGCGGATGTTCGTGGATGTCGGCGCGCGCTCTTCGGATTCCGTCCACGCGCTCGGCATCCGCCCCGGCGACCCCGTCGCGCCAGAAGGCCCCTTCACGCCGCTCTCCGAGTCCGGCCGATTCCTCGCCAAGGCCTTCGACAACCGCGCGGGCATGGCCGTCCTCACGCTCGCCCTCCGCGAGCTCGACGCGGGTCCGCCCTGCGCGGCCGACATCCTTGGCGTCGCCACGGCCCAGGAGGAGGTCGGTTGCCGCGGCGCGGCGGTGGCCGCGCGCCTCTCGCGGCCCGACGTGGCCATCGTCCTCGAGGGGCCGCCCGCCGACGACGTGCCCGGCCTCCGCGGCGCCGATTCCCAAGGGGTGCTCGGGGCCGGCGTGCAGGTGCGCGCCTTCGACCCCACCGCCATCATGAGCCCGCGTCTCGTCGACCTCGCCCTCGACGTCGCCTCCGCGGCCGGCATCCCGGTGCAGCTGGCCGTGCGCCGCACGGGCGGCACGGACGCCCGCGCCTTCCAGGCCTTCGGCCACGGCGTGCCCGTGATCGTCCTCGGCGTCCCTGCGCGCTACATCCACACCCACCAGTCGGTGGTCGACCTCGACGACGTCCGCGCCTGCGTCGCCCTCGCCGTGGCCCTGGCCCGCCGGCTTGGCTCCGGGGCGGCGGCCGACCTCGTCCGATTCCTCTGAGGAAGGCGCAGTTCCCGCTTGTTCGCCCGCCCCGGTCGGGAGAATGTGACGCACCCCCCATGAGCGCTGAAAAGAAGTCCGGTGACAAGGAGCCGAAGCGCTCCGGCTTCGAGGCCGACCTCGAGCGGCTCGAGAAACTGGTCGATTCCCTCGAGGGCGGCGAGGTCCCGCTCGACGAGCTCGTGACGCGCTACGAGCAGGGCATGCGCCTGCTGCGCTCCTGCCAGGACGGCCTCAAGGCCGCCGAGCTGCGCATCTCCGAGCTCGCCCGTCGCGAGGAGAGCAAGGACTGATGCCCCTGCTCGGTTCCATCCGGGGGCCGGAGGACGTCCGCGCCCTTCCGGCTGCGGAGCTGCCCCGGCTCGCCGAGGAAATCCGCGCCCGGCTGGTGGCCGTGACCGCCCGCAACGGCGGGCACGTCGGGCCCAACCTCGGGGTCGTCGAGCTCACCATCGCGCTGCACCGCGTCTTCGAGAGCCCGCGCGACCGCTTCGTCTTCGACGTGGCCCACCAGGGCTATGTCCACAAGCTGCTGACTGGTCGGGGCGGCGAGGCTTTCGACCGCATCCGCCAGACCGGCGGACTGAGCGGCTTCCTCACCCGCGAGGAGGGCCCGCACGACGTGTTCGGCGCAGGCCACGCCGGCACGGCCCTGTCGGCGGCGGTCGGGCTCGCCAACGCGCGTGACCGGCTGGGCGAGGATTCGCACGTCGTGGCGGTCGTCGGCGACGCCGCGCTCACCTGCGGCGTCACGATGGAGGCGCTCAACAACGTCGCCGCCTCCGCGCGCCGGCTCGTCGTGGTGCTCAACGACAACGAATGGTCCATCGACCGCAACGTGGGCGCGATGGCCGAGATCCTTAGCCGCCTCATCGTCACGCGCCCCTACAACGAGTCGCAACGCGGGCTCAAGCGGCTGCTCGGCGGCTCGCGCTGGGGCCGCGCGCTCCTCGACTTCGGCCGGGCCTTCAAGCGGCAGGTGAAGGACCTCTTCACGCGTTCCTCCTCGGTCTTCGAGCAGTACGGCGTGCGTTACTTCGGCCCGATCGACGGCCACGACCTCCCCGCGCTCGAACGCTACCTCGCTTTCTGCAAGGAGGCGCCCGGCCCGGTCATCCTCCACGTCCGCACCGAAAAGGGTCGCGGGCTCGGCGCCGCGCTTCGCAACCCCGAGAAGTTCCACGGCACCGGCGCCTTCGACCCCGAGACGGGGGACAGCCTCGCCTCGGGCGCGCCCGGCGCCCCGCGCGCCTGGCAGGACGTCTTCGGCTCGCTGCTGGTCCGCGAGGCCCGCGCCGACACGCGTGTGGTGGGCGTGACCGCCGCGATGCCCTCGGGCACGGGCCTCTCCCAGCTGCGCAAGGAGGTCCCTTTGCAGTATCACGACGTCGGCATCGCCGAGGAGCACGCCGCGCTGTTCGCCTCCGGCCTCGCTGCGCGCGGATTGCGCCCGGTCTGCGCCATCTATTCGACCTTCCTGCAGCGCGCCTACGACATGGTCATCCATGACGTCTGCCTGCAGCGGCTACCGGTCACGTTCTGCATGGACCGCGCCGGTCTCTCGCCACAGGACGGCCCGACGCACCACGGGCTCTTCGACATCGCCTACCTGCGTTGCGTCCCGAACGTCACGCTGATGCAGCCCAAGGACGAGGATGAGCTCGCCGACATGCTGCACACGGCGCTGGAATCGGGCGTGCCGATGTTCATCCGCTACCCCCGCGGTCCGGCCGCCGGCGTCGCGGTCAAGGAACGTCCCCGCAGGCTCACGCTGGGTGAGGCCGAGATCATCCGCGAGGGCGCCGAAATCCAGGTCTGGGCGCTGGGGTCCTGCCTGCCGGACGCGCTCCGCCTCGCCGACGGCCTCACCGCGTCCGCGGGGGTCCGCGTCGGGGTGGTCAACGCCCGCTTCGTCAAGCCGCTCGACCGCGCGCTCCTGCTCAGGCAGGCCGACGCCGGCGCGCGTCTCTTCGTCACGCTGGAGGACGGGGCGGTCACCGGCGGATTCGGCTCCGCGGTGCTGGAGGAACTTTCGGCCGCCGGACGCCGTACACAGGTCGTGCGTCTGGGCTGGCCCGACCGTTTCATCGGCCACGCCTCGGACGCCGCCACGCTGCGCGCCACGCACGGCCTGTCTCCCGAGGCCATGCTCGCCGCTGCCCTCGAGGGTTGGCGCCGCGCCTGATCAGCGCGCGGCCTTGTCGGCCTCCTCGATCCTGCGCCGCATCTCCTCGGCGCGACGCACCGCTTCCTCGGCGTGCTTCGTCGCCTCATCGAGCCGGTCGGAAAGCCGCTTCTCCCGCGCCGTCATCTCGGCGAGCCGGGCGTCCCGCGCCTTCACCGCCCGTTCCCAGCCGTCGATCGCGCGGGACCATTCCTTCGTGCGCTCCGCGTAAGCCTGACGCTCGCGGAGCGCCTCGGCCTGGGCCTCGTCGCGCAGGCGCCGCGTCCGGTCCAGCTGCGTGCGCAGCTCTCCGAGGTCCTCGCGCAGTCCCTCCGCGCGCGACTTCTCGGCGGTCAGCGCGGACTTCAGTTCGGCGAGCCGTGCGCCCGCCGCCTCGAAGTCGCGGCGCGCCTCGAGGTCGCGACGCCACAGCAGCGCGGAGGCCGCGAGCAGCGCCGCGACGAGGAGGAACTGGACCGCGCGCAAGGTCATCGTGCTTCGGACGACGGCTCCGAGGCGAACCGCACTTCGGTGATGCCCGCCTCGCCGACGGCCTCGAGCGCACGGGTCATCGCCGCGAAGGGCGTGCGCGCGTCGCCCTGCACGAGGGCGGGCCGGCCGGGCGAGGCCTCGGCCCGCCGACGCAGTTCGTTCACGAGCTCGTTGCGCCCGAGGGCCCGCCCGTCGAGCAGCAGCGTGCCCGCGGCGTCGACGGCCACCACGAGCGAGCGTTCGGGCGAGGCGGTCCCCTTGGAGGAGGCCGGCAGGCGCACCGGCGCGAGGGCCTGGCTCTGCGTCATGCCGAGCGTGGCCAGGATGAAGGTGGCCAGCAGGAAGAACATGATATCGATAAGCGGGACGATCTCGATGCGTCCGCCCTCGTGCTCCTCGCGCGGCCTGCGCAGCCTGACCGCCATGTCAGCCGCGGCGCCCCGTCTCGGGCGCAGGTTGGAAGTCGGCGACCGGCCGGCCCGCGGCCGCGGCCGCGCGCAGAGCGATCTCCGCCTGGTTCACCGCCTGCTCGAGGTCATGCCGAAGGGACTGCTGGCGGCGGTGGAAGTAGTTGTGCGGCAGCAGGCAGAGGATGGCGATGCCGAGTCCGGCCGCGGTCGCGATCAGCGCCTCGCCGACGCCGCCGCTGACCTTCGCCACCGCGAGCTGCTCCGTGCCGATGAACGAGAAGCTGCCCATGATGCCGACGACGGTGCCCAGCAGGCCGAGCAGGGGTGAAAGCGTCACGAGGGTGCTGAGTAGCCACTGCCGTGCCGCGGCCTCCTCCATGGACTCCTCGGCCCGCAGCTGCATGGCGGCCACGGGATCGGTGCGGCCGTTGGCCAGTCCCGAGCGGAGCGCGGTGAGGAAGGGCGAGCGCACGGCCGAGGTCACTTCCCAGGCGGGACCGAAGTTGCCCAGCCTCACGTCCCAGAGGGCGCGGGAGAATTCCGGGTCATCCCGCAGGCGGCTGACGCGGCGCCACCACAGGGCGCGTTCGGCGACGGTCGCGACGGCGAGGATGAGGCAGGCCAGGAGGGGCCACATGATCGGACCTCCTTTGACGAAGGTCTCCACGGCGGCGTTGGCGAGGTGCGTGTTCACTGGAGCTGGAATCGGATGGAAATCTCGTAGTGCCGGACCTCGCCGGCGGTGAAGCGCCACTGGCGCAGGATCGTGCCCACGGCGGCGTCGTCGAGGCGTTCGCAGCCCGATGAGTCGGCCGCGTGGGCGTGACGCACGCTGCCGTCGGGGTCGACGTGGAAGCGCACCTTCACCACGCCGCTCTCGCGTCGTCGCAGGCATTCGTAGGGATACTCGGGCCAGGGCTGCACGCCTGCGACGTCCATGGCGTTGAGCACGGCCGGAGAGGCGGCCGTGCCGTTGGCGGATCCCGACTTCGCCGTAGCGGAGGCCGGGCCGGCGGGCTTCTGCACGGCCGGGGAAGGACGGCTGACCTGACTTCGGGCGGGAACGGAAGGAAGGTCGGGCAGGCGGAGCTCCGGGAGCGAGGCCACCGGTGCGAGCGGAGCGGGCGCCGGAACCGGTGCGGCCGCCGCCGTGTCCGCAGGCGCGACGGCGGACGGTGCGGCGGCTAACTTCGTCGGATCGAGCTTCACGAAGGCCGGCTTGGGACGGCTCTCAGGGGCAGGCGGCTCGCGCAGGGTCGGCGCCTCCCGCATCAGCCCCGCCGCCGAGGCCGCCAGCGCCACCACGCATGCCGACACGGCTAGGAAGTCGGAGGTGCGGTGCGGGGAGCCGCTGTCCGTGTTAGGGATCATGGGGATGGGTCAGAATGAGGACGGGTCACGCTTAGGCAAGGTGTGGATGCTCAGGACGCCGGCAGGGCTCTCAGAACCTGACTTCTCCACCGAGGAAGACCGTGCGGGGGGCGTTGGTGCGGGGCCCGAGGGGCGCGCGGCCGATGATCTCGCGGCGGTCGAAGATGTTCTGCACGCCGCCCACGATCCTGAAGGCCCTCGTGATGCGGCGTCCGAGGTTGAGGTCGGCCGTGAGCAGGCCCGGGATGCGTCCGTCCATCGCCGATGGATTGCCCACGCCGCCGCCGTCGGCCTGCCGGACATCGCCGTTGTAGCCCGTGCCCCAGGTGGCGGAAGCGTAGGAGAGGTCGACCGAGCCGTTCCAGTCCGCCGTCTCGAAGCCGATGCCGGCCGCCAGTTTCCATTCGGGGACGTAGGGCATCTGGTTACCGTCCCGTCCTCCGGCGAACACGCCCGCTCCGTTGCCCAGCCGGGCTCCGTCGATGCCGGCAAAGCGCGCGTGGGTCCACGTGGCGCTGAGGTGGACCGGAAGGCCGAACGACCATCCTCTCGCCTTGCCATGGTCGTAGCGCGCGAGGGCCTCGAGCCCGTAGGACACCGCCCCGCCTCCGTTGCGCGAAGGCAGCAGGCCGCCTGCGTCGATGCCCACCAAGGGGGCGATGAGGTCGTCGAAGTCCGTGTGGAAGGCCACGAGCTCCCAGCTCGAGGACGTGTCCCGCCTCCGGAATCCGAACTCCTTGCCGAGGCTGCTTTCCGTGCGCGTGCCCAGGAAGTAGCCAGAGGGGTTGGCTGCGGCGGTGCCGCGATAGACGCCGCCGAAGAGGGCGTCGGAGCGTGACAGCTCGAAGGTGAAGCCCAGTCCGCCGGAGACCAGCTCCGTGTCGACCGGTTGGTAGGCGCCGGCGGCGGTCGTGTTCGCCATGTCGAGACGTTCGTAGCGGATCCCGGGCCGCAGCGTGAGGGCGCCGAACTTCATCGAGTCCTCGACGAAGAAGGCCGCCGCGACCGTCTCCTGGAATCCCGCGTCGGTAGTGGGGCCTGAGACGCCCGCTCCGATCACGCCGTCGACGACCGCGTGGTCCGTGCGGCGGTTGGTGCCTCCCGCCGTGTCGCGATGCACGCGCAGGCCCGTGGTCAGCTCATGTCGCACGGCCCCGGTCACGAGGCGTCTGGTCAGGGAGCCCTGCCAGCCGTAGGCCTCGTGCGCCCGCGTCGCCGCATTGGTGAAGAACGAACCGTCGTTGGCGGGGTTGAGGTCTCCCCGCAGGACGGCCAGCGAGGCGGGATCCATGAGCGCTTCGGCCACGTTGGCGCGCAGGACGGCTCCGGTCGTGGTGGTCAGGCCGTCGAGACGGTTCCACACGCGGTTGAAACGGTTGTAGTAGAGTGCTGATTCGAGCCTCAGCGAGGCGTCCGGCTCCGCCGTCCATTTCAGGTGCGTCCGCCGCTGCCGGGCCTCGTGCCGGTCGAACTGGCTCGAGGCGTAGCGGCGGTCGGGGTTCGTCAGGAGGTCCGCCTCCGCCACGCCGGCGTAGGACTCGTCGGCGCCGAACTCCGTTCCGCCCAGCTTGAACTCAAACCTCTGGCGCAGGCCGCCAGAAGGCTCCCAGGAAAGCTTGAGCATCGGCTCCGTTAGCTCGTAGCCGCTGCGGCGACCCACGCCGTCGACCACACGGAAGCCGTCGGTGTACTGACGATGGTATTCCACGAGATAGCCGAAGCGGCCGGACGCGGTGGATTCGGTCGCACCGACCCACGTCTGGTTGAAGAACGTGCCGAAGGTCCCGTAGGTCAGCCGCGAAAAGACCGAGGGGGCGGCGCCCGTCGGGATCGGAGTGGAGAGGAAATTCACCGCGCCGCCGGTCGTGTGCGGGCCGTAGAGCACCTGGCTGGAGCCCTTGAGGAACTCCACCGCCGACATGCGCGCCACCTTCGGGAAGAAGTAGGCGTTGGGCGAGGAGTAGGGCGACGGCGCCATGAGGATGCCGTCCTCCATCAGCGTCACCTTCGTGCTCCGCGTGCCGTCGACGCCGCGGATCGAGAGGTTGGGGAAGTTGCCGTAGCCGTCCTCATCGCGCACGAAGACTCCGGGAGCCTGGGCGGCCACCTGGGTGAGATTAAGGTAGCCGCGTTGCCGGAAGTCGTCCGCGGAAAGCACCGTCGCCGAGCCGGGCAGCAGGAACGCGTCCGGCGCGATGCCAATCACCGTCAGTGGCGCCAGTTGCGAGGTCGCCATCGGAGAAGGGGCGATCGTCTGGGCTTGGCCGAGCGCAGCGGCCGCTAGGAGCGTGAAAAGCGGGAGACGCATGGATTGTACGGAAATGATGAGACTTATTCTCAACCGTCAAACTTGAAATTGAGTCTCATTCTCATCTCATTCCAAATAGACGTTCAAGCTTATGACATTCATGCTCTTGTGTAACTAGGCCTTCCTAAGAACTTTCCCCATCAGAGCCGTTGCGATCGTAGTGCTTGGGTCTCAGCTCCTGCCGCCGAATTTCCCGCCTCGTCCACGTCGCCGCTCCTCGCCCCGGTGCTTCTGTCCGTTCGGCTCTTCGGCCAGCCGGAAATCCACCTGTCGCTTGAAACGATCGACCCGGTCGACCGTGACCTTGATCTGGGTCCCGGCCGAGAAGCGCCGGCCCGTGCGTCCGCCGGCGAGCACGTCGCCGCGGTCGTTCAGCCGGTAGTGGTCGTCCGTCATCGTCGAGATGTGCACCAGGCCGTAGGCGTTGGAGGCCGTGAGCTCGACCATCAGCCCGTGGGCGCGGACCTCCGTGACGGTGGCCTCAAAGACGTTCTTCCGTTCGCGCGAGACCTCGCGTTCGAACAGCTCGAGCAGCTTCACCTTCACCGAGTCGCGTTCCGCCTCCGAGCTGTTCCGCTCGGTCATCGAGACGTGCTCGCAGGTGCGGGCGAGCTCGCCGAGTCCCGGTGAGCGGGGCGGATCCTTGGGTGCGGACCGCACGCCGCGCCTGGCCAGCTGCGCGTCGAAGATGCGGTGCTCGACCAGGTCGGCGTAGCGCCGGATGGGCGATGTGAAGTGGGAGTAGTGGCGCTTCGCCAGGCCGAAGTGGCCGTCGGAGGAGGGCCGGTAGCAGGCCTGCTTGAGCGAACGGAGTAGCTGGATGCGGATTGCGTAGCCGTCCTCACGTGTCTTCAGGTCGCGCAGCAGCCTGACCATCTCGGTCCGGTGCGTGAGGTCGCCGACCTTGAAGCCCGTCGCGGCCAGCTCCTCCCGGAGCGCGGCGAGCTTCTCGGGGTCGGGCTCGTCGTGCACGCGGGAGACATGGGGGACGGAGGCCTGGTCCAGGGACTTGGCCACGCACTCGTTGGCGAGCAGCATGTACTCCTCGATGAGCTGGTGCGAAGCGTCGTGCTCGACCACCTCGGTGCGGTCCGCCCAGCCGTCCTTGTCGCAGTAGATCTTGATCTCCTTCATGTCGAGGTCCAGCGACCCCTTGCGGAAGCGTTCGGCGCGGAGCTTGGCGGCCACCGACCACAGGTCGGCGATCATCCCTCGCACCTCGTCGAGCTCCGCGTCGCCCAGCGAGGCCAGCGGTCGCCCGGGCGATCCGGTCTGGTGCGGGGGCGGGGCGGGCAGGGCGCGCACGGCCGCGTTGTCGTCGCCGCGGAGGAAGGCGAAGGCCTGCTTGTAGGTGAGGCGCTTCCGGCTGCGGATGACCGAGTTGGCGAAGTCCGTGCGCAGGAGGCGGGCCTCGGTGTCGAACTCGCAGACCACCGTCTTGACCAGCCGGTCCTCCGCCTCGACCAGCGAGCAGAGGCCGCTCGAGAGCGCGTGCGGCAGCATCGGTATGACCGTGCCGACGAGGTAGGTCGAGTTGCCGCGCTCGCGGGCCTCGACGTCGAGGGGCAAGCCCGGCCGGACGTAGTGCGATACGTCGGCCACGTGGATGCCCACCCGGAGGCGTCCGTCGGGCAGCCGCTCGACCGAGAGCGCGTCGTCGAAGTCCTTGGCGTCGTCGGGGTCGATGGTGATGGTCGGGATCGCGCGGAAGTCCTCCCGGCCGGCGAGGTCGGCGGGGCGCACGGCGTCGCCGAAGGAGCCCGCCTCGGACTCGACGGCGGGCGGGAATTCGGGCCGCAGGCCGTAGCGCCGGAGAATCGCGAGGTATTCGGCCATCGGCGTGTGCGTCTCGCCGAGCACCTCGGTCAGCGTGCCCGTCGGGCTGAGGTTGCGCCGCTCCCAGGCGTCGAGCTTCACCACGACCTTGTCTTCCGCCCGGGGGGGCGGCGAGAGCCCGGAGCGGGCGGGGTCGCGCACGAGGATCTCGCGGGAGACGCGGGGGTCGTCCGGCACCACGTACCACTGGAGCCGGTTCCGGAAGAGCGTGCCGGTGAGCTGCGTGAGCGCGCGCCGGACGACCCGCACGACCGTGCCCGAGCCCCAGTCGTCGCCGGCGCGGTCCCGACGGGCCGGACTGGCGCGCACGAGGACGCGGTCGCCGTGGAGGGCGACATGCGTGTCCGACGCGTCGACGTGCATCTGGTCGCGGGGGCGCCGGCCGGGCTCGGCGTCGAAGACCACGCGGGCCGAGCCGCTGGGGCGGAAGAGGATCGTGCCCTCGAGAAGGTTCTCCGCGGGGGCGCCGTCGCGGGGCAGCGCGAGCAGCGTCCCCTTGAGCACGACGACGGCGCCGGCCTTGAGGAGCCGGGGCATGACCCGGCGGAGCTGGGCGAGCTCCTTCTTGCCGCCGCCGAGGGCCTTCACGACGGCCTCGAGGCGCATGGGCCGGTAGCCGGGGCGGCCGAGGTAGTCGAGCAGCGTGCGTTCGGCGCTCATCTCAGGCGGCTCCGAGCAGCCGGCTCAGGAAGGGCATGAGCTGCTTCTTGCGGCTGACCACGCCGGGGAGGTCGAACACGTGCGGCGGCTGCTTCTGGGGGTAGGGGATGGTCTGCAGCACCGACTCCTCGCCGCGCACGAGCAGGAGCGAGCCCTGCGTGTCGATGTCGGTGACCAGCAGGCAGGAGAAGCTGAGGCCGTTCTCGCGGCGGTAGCGTTCGAGCGCCTCGAGCAGGCCTTCGCAGGCCTTCCAGAAGTTGCCGTACCCGAGCTCTTCGACCTGCGCGACGGAGAAGCGCCGGTCTCCCTCGGCGTACACCTTGCAGTCGGAGCGCACGGCGGCGTCGGGCGGGACGCTGGCGATCACCGATCCGGCGTTGAAGATCATGTCGGCGAGCGCGCGGGGGTCGGCTTCGGCGATGCGTGCGAGCCAGTGCAGCAGCTCCGCATCGAGGGGCGTGCTGGTCGGGCTCTGGAGCAGCAGCGTGTCGGAGATGATGCCGCACATCATGAGCCCGGCCACCTGCGGGGAGGGCGTGAGGCCCCCGGTGCGGAACATGTCGGCCACGATGGAGCAGGTGGAGCCCAGGGGGCGGTTGAGGAACAGGATCGGCTGCGCGGTGTGGGGGTTGCCGAGGCGGTGGTGGTCGACGACCTCCGCGATCTCGACTTCGGCGGCCCCGTCGACTGCCTGGGAGAGCTCGTTGTGGTCGACGAGCACCAGCCGGGTGGCGATGGGCCGGAGGATGTCGGTCTTGGAGAAGACCCCGACCAGCCGGCCCTCCTCGTCCACGACGGGGAAGATGAGGGCGGAGGACTGCACGATGCGCCGTCGGACGACGGACAGCTTCTCCTGCGGGTGGAAGACGTGAGCGTCCTTCTGGACGAGGCCGCCCACCAGGGTCGAGGCCCGTACGGCCCAGGCGGTGGTGGCGCTGTCCGTGTCGGCGTAGGCCACCGAGACGCGGGCCGCGCGGGCGAGCGCGAGCACCTCGTCGCGCATGCGGTGGCCGCCGGTGACGATGATCAGGCGGACGCCCATCTCGATGGCGCGCCGGTGCACGTCGTCCCGGTCGCCCACGACGATGACGCTCTTCGAGGTCGGGATGCCCTCGACGGTGGCGGACTTGCCGAAGGACTCCAGCTCCATGGCCGCGACCCGCACGTAGAGCTCGTCGACGGCGTCGGGGTCGAAGGCCGCGACCTCCGTGCCGATTGAGCCGATGATCGCGCGGATCGAGCTGGTGACCTTGCGCATCGAGGTCGCCCGCCGGGGCTTGGGGATGAAGTAGTCGCCGAGGGCGAAGATGGAGACGTGGCCGGCGAGGCGGCCGTCTCGGCCGAGCACGGGGAGGGCGCGCACGTCGTGCTCGTCGAGGATCTCGAGGGCGCGCTCGCAGGTGTCGTCCACGGTCACCGTGAGCGGCGAACGCCGCATGATGTCCTCGACCCGAGGGGTCACCTCCCCCACGAACTCGGGCAGGGTGGCGCCGAAGCGCCTGAGGATGGCGTCGATGCGCGCGTTCGAGTTGCCGCAGCGCGCGGCCACGTAGCCCTCCTGCCCCGAGGCGCGCTTGAGCTCGGCGTAGGCGATGGCGGAGCAGATGGCGTCGGCGTCCGGGTTCTTGTGGCCGATGACGTAGGTCCTGGCGGGGGCCGTCTGCAGGGCGGAGGGGGTGGACGGGACAGGCATTTTCAAGGACTTCGGCGCAGGTGCGTCCGGGCGTTGTATGCCCCGGACGCGCCGCAGGGAAGAGGGAAGTGCCGCTGAGCGGAAATGACGGACACGCTCAGTCCGCCGCTGGATAGTCGACGTAGCCCTTCGGCCCGGGCGCGTAGAAAGTCGACTCGTCCGGCACGTTGAGGGGCAGGCCGTCCCGGAGACGCCTCGGCAGGTCCGGATTGGCGAGGAAGGGGACGCCGAACGCCACCGCATCGGCCCATCCCGCCTCGAGCGCCGCCTCTGCTTGGGCGCGATCGAATCCGCCCGCGGTGACCATCGGCCCCTTGAAGCAGGCACGCAGCTCGCGCGGCCCGACGCCGTCCTTGGCGCCGTGCGCGACGTCCTGCGCCGTGACGCGCGTCACGTGGGCGTAGGCGAGGCCAATCGGCGAGAGCTCCCGCAGGAGATGTCCGAAGGTGGCCAGGGGATCGGAGTCTTTCATGTCGTTGAAGACGCCGCCGGGAGAGAGCCGGATGCCCACGCGCTCCGGCCCCCAGACGGAGCACACGGCGGAGGTGACTTCGAGCGTCAGGCGGCAGCGTCCGCGTAGGGAGCCGCCGTAGCCGTCGTCACGCCGGTTGGTGCCGTCGCGTAGGAATTGGTCGAGCAGGTAGCCGTTGGCGTTGTGGATCTCGACGCCGTCGAAGCCGGCTTCCTTGGCCAGGCGGGCGCCGCGCACGTATTCGGCCACGATGCCGGGCATCTCCTCGGTCTCCAAGGCGCGGGGTGTCACGTAGTCCGTCATTTCGGAGCCGGTCCAGACCTTACCGGCGGGCCGGATGGCGGAAGGCGCGACGGGCGCTTCGCCGCCGGGCTGGTAGGAGGGGTGCGAGACGCGGCCCACATGCCAGAGCTGGAGCACGATGCGCCCGCCCGCCTCGTGCACGGCGCGGGTGATCTGGCGCCAGCCTTCCGTCTGCGCCTCGGTGTAGATGCCCGGGGTGTCCGGATAGCCGTGCCCCCGGGGCGAGACCGTCGTCGCCTCGGAGATGATCAGCCCCGCGGTGGCCCGTTGGGCGTAGTACCGCGCCATGAGCTCCGTCGGCACGTTGCCGGCGCCCGCGCGGCAGCGGGTGAGCGGAGCCATCAGGACGCGATGGGGCGCCTCGATGGCTCCGAGACGGCAGGGGGAGAAGAGTTTGGACATGGAAGAAGCAGGGACGACGGTCCGTCCCGCGCAGGCGGCTCAGTGCGCTCCGCCCGCCTGACGCTCGGCCTCGGTCTTCTTGACGTCCCACTTGCGGTGGGCGTCGGGCAGCGTGCCGCCGAGCTCGTAAAGACGCGCCTTGTCGTTGACCATCGCCTCGCGGGAGAGACCGGTCATCGAATACTGCGTCTGCAGCCAGATCGCCTCCTCGGGGCAGACCTCCTGGCACAGCCCGCAGTAGATGCAGCGGAGCATGTTGATCTCAAACTCCTTCGGGGCCTTCTCGACGTGGGCCGTGGGCGCGTCGGCCGGAATCTCGCCCGGCGTGATGCGGATGGCCTTGGGCGGACAGACGAACTCGCAGAGCTGGCAGGAGACGCACTTCTCGCGGCCCTCGGGGTCGCGCACGAGCGTCGGCACGCCCCGGTAGTTCTGCGGGATGGCGGGGCGCTCGTCGGGGTACTGGAGCGTCACCGGCGGGCGCACCATGTTCTCCCAGGTGACGCGCAGGCCCGCGAGGATCTGCGGCAGGTAGGTGCGCTCGGCGAGGGTGAGCGGACGGCGTTCGACGACTTTGACGGCCATGACGTGGGATCAGCCTTTGTAGGCGTACCAGGCGAAGTAAGCGAGGAGGTTGACGATGGCGGCGGGGAGCAGCACGCGCCAGCCGATCCGCATCACCTGGTCGTAGCGGAAACGGGGCACGGTCCAGCGGACCCAGACGAAGAAGAAGAGGAAGAAGGCCAGCTTGAGGAAGAAGGCCGCCAGCCCGGCGAGGGTGGCCACGACGCCGGTGCCGACGGTCGGCAGCCAGGGCAGCACGTGCCACCCGCCGAGGAACATCAGGATGAAGAGCGACGAGCCGATGACCATGTGCCCGTATTCCGCCACGAAGAAGAGGCCGAACTTGAACGAGCCGTATTCGGTGTGGAAGCCGCCCACGAGGTCGGTCTCCGACTCGGGCATGTCGAAGGGGTGGCGGTTGGTCTCGGCGAAGACGCAGATGAGGAAGATCAGCGCGGCCAGCGGATGGCCCAGCACGTTCCAGGCGCCCTTCTGCGAATCGACGATCGCGACCAGGCTGAGCGGGCTGTCGACGCCCGGCGCGGCGGTCGCGAGGAAGACGGTGAGGACCGAGAGGCCCATCGCCAGCTCGTAGGAGATGAGCTGGGCGGAGCCGCGCACGGCGCCGAGGAAGGGGTACTTCGAGTTGGCGGACCAGCCGGCGAGCGCGATGCCGTAGACGCCGAGGGAGCTGATCGCGAACATGAACAGGACGCCGACATCGGCGCCCGGGCAGAGCGCGATGACGTTGCCGTCCGGCAGGCGCCCGAAGGGCAGCATGACGACCGTCGCGAGCGCGGGCGCGAGGGCGACGATCGGCGCGAGGACGTAGTAGCCCTTGCGCACGTGTCCCGGGAGCGGATCCTCCTTGAAGAGGAACTTGAGCCCGTCGGCCGCGGGCTGGATGAAGCCGCCCTTCATCAGGAAGGTGCCGAGCAGGGGTATCCAGGCGATGAGCGGGTGGCTGGTTCGGTTCGGTCCGATGCGGCCTTGGATCCAAGCGGAGGCCTTGCGCTCGAGGAGCACGGAGTAGCCGGCGATGGTCATGAGCACGCCGATGACGATCACGCCCCGCGAGGCCGCGAAGGGCCAGGACGGCGAGGCAAGGAGGTCGAGCAGGAAGGATTCCATCGGCTCAGGCGGGGGTCGCGACCTTGAGGAGACGGCCCTCGGGGAAGCGGAGTCTGGACCAGGCGGAGCCGTCGAGCTGGACGCCTTCCGCGGGGAGCTTCGCACCGTCGAGCCCCGTGAGCTGGGGCAGGGCGGAGAGGTCCTGCCAGACAAGGCCGGCGTCCGCGCCGGCGAGCCGGGCGAGCGTGAGCGCGTCGGGCATCACGCCGGCGGGACCGGGCACGGCCTGAGCGAAGGCCTGCAATCGGAACTGGCAGTTGATGAACGTCCCGTGCTTCTCGAAGACCGTCAGTCCAGGGATGACGACCTCGGCCGCGGCCGTCGTGGCATCGGCGTGCGTCCCGATGACGACCGTGCGGACCTTGGCGAGAAGCGTCGCGGAGAGGCCGAGGGCGGTCACGTCCTCGCGGCAGATGAGCAGCGCGCGCACCTTGCCGGACTCGATGTCGGCGGCGAGCGCGCGCAGGTCGGCGTCGGCCTCGCGTGCGGTGAGGCCGGTCACGAGCGCGCCGCGGAAGTTCGGGGTGCGGTCCTCGGAGACCAGCAGACCATCTCCCTTGCCGACGTGGGCGGGGACGTAGGCGGCCGCGCCGCGCGCCGAGACGATGCGGGCGAGGAGTCCCTGCTCCTCGACGGAGAGGCGTCCGGAGCCCACGACGGCGAGCGGGCCGGCGGCGAGCACCTCCGAGGCGGCGGCGAGGGCCTCCTCCGCGGTCGCGCGCGCCCCGCGCACCGTGGCGTGACGCAGGCGGTTCTCCGCCGTGACCTGCTTGTAGAGTTCGCGACCCGAATCGGCCATCCAAGTGTCGTTCACCGCGTCATTGCGGCGAGGCGTGATGCGATGGATCACGCCTTCGCGCGACCAGACGATGGTGTTGGCGCCAGCCGAGGACTCCGTGTCGACGCTCGGCGTCTGCTTGAGGAACCAGACCCGCATCTTGAAGCGGAAGTCGGTGCTGGTGAGCGCGCCGACGGGGCAGATGTCGACCGTGTTGAGCGAGTAGTTGTGGTCGAGCTCGCGGCCGGGGAAGCAGGTCAGCGTATTGAACGAGCCGCGGTTGACGAAGCCCAGCACGGGGTCCTTGGCGACCTCGGAGGTGAAGCGCACGCAGCGCGAGCAGAGGATGCAGCGCTCGTCGTCGAGCGTGACGCGCGGCCCGAGGCGCGAGCGCTTCGGCTTGGCGTTCTTCTCGTGGTCGTAACGCGAGGCGCCGCGACCGTATTCGGCCGAGTATTCCTGCAGCTTGCATTCGCCCGCCTGGTCGCAGATCGGGCAGTCGAGCGGATGGTTGACCAGGAGCATCTCCGTCACGCCCTCGCGGCACGACTTCACCACCGGCGAATCGAGCTTCACGTGCAGGCCGGGCGAGACCGTGGTCGCGCAGGCGATGGCCGGCTTGGGCTGCCAGCCGATCTTGGGCTTCCCGTTCTCAAGAATGACCTCGTTGGTGGCGCGGTCGCGCATCGGCGAGCCGAGCTCGACGAGACACATGCGGCAGTTGCCTGCCACCGGCAGCTTCGGGTGGTAGCAATAATGGGGCACCTCGCGGCCGATCCGGCCCAGCACGTCGACCAAGTTGGCCCCCGCCGGCACCAGATGCTCCACCCCGTCCACGTTGATGGCTACCAGGGAGGGCTTGTTGTCGGTGACCATGCTCGGCAAAGGTGATTTGGAAGAAGGGCAACCCCCGGAAGTCAGCAAGGTGAAAGGGTGGAAAAACCCTCCTAAACCCGCTAAATTCATAGAAGGGATTAGTCACGCTGTTTAATGAAAGAAAACAATCTTAAATTTAAGTTAAAGATGATTTCAGTCATTTAAGGCCAGGATGCTCTTACTTCAACCGTCATTACTTATTATACGGACTAAAACTATTCTCCGTTTATGTGGTTTTTATGACGCCTAAAATAGCACAAAACTCTCAGCCGTGAAAACCAACCTTGTCCGCTTCTGCACCCTCTTGGCCGCGTCCGCGCTCGCGGTTGAAATCCCCACAGGAGGCTCGGTTGCTGCAGGTGCAGCCTCCTTGTCCTCGTCGGGGAGCGTGCTCACGGTCGATCAGTCGTCGGCCCGCGCGGTCATCAATTGGCAGTCCTTTTCCGTAGGGGAGGGCGCCTCGGTGGTGTTCCGTCAGCCTGACGCCTCATCGGTGACCCTCAACCGCGTGGTGGGCGGGGATGCTTCCCGCATCGCCGGCAGCGTCACCGCGAACGGCTCCTTCTTCCTGATCAACCCCAACGGTGTCCTTTTCGCGTCCGGGGCGCAGGTGAGCGCGGCTTCGATCGTGGCCTCCACTTTGGCGATGGCTGACGCCGACTTCATGTCCGGCAGGCACGTGCTGGAGGGCGCCGGCTCGGGCGTCGTCATCAATCGGGGCAATCTGACGGCCGTCGGTGACGGATCGGGAGGCGCCGTGGCCATGGTGTCGGCCCAGGTCGTGAACGAGGGGACGATTCATGCCCATGGCGGACAGGTCCTGCTCGCCGCGGCTGACCGCGTCACGCTCGACCTCGGGGGACTGGTGGGGATTTCGGTCGACCGAGGGGCCGTCGATGCGCTCGTCGACAACGGCGGCGCCATCCGAGCCGACGGAGGCCGCGTTCTTCTTACGGCTCGCGCCGCGTCCGACCTCGCCTCCGCCGCGATCAACCATGACGGTGTGATCGAGGCCCGCACGCTGGCCACCGGAGAGAAGGGCACGGTGCTGCTGCTCGCTGACATGCGTTCCGGACACATCGCCGCCGACGGCGCGGTGGACGTGAGCGCGCCGCTGGGCGGCGACGGCGGTTTCGTCGAGACCTCGGCCGGCAGCCTCTCCTTCGGAGAGCGTTTCACGGTCGACGCCTCGGCGCCTTCCGGACGCTACGGCAGCTGGCTGCTCGACCCTGACTACATCGAGATCGTGGCCGCCGGAGGACTCACCGTGTCCGCCGCCAACGCCCAAGCTTCGGGGCTCGCCCAGGTCAGCGTGGCCACGCTCTCCTCCGCGCTCAATTCCTCGGACGTCATCCTGGAGGCCGCCCAGCAGATTGATTTCCAGGTCGCGTTCAACCACGTCGCCACACGCAATTCCACCCTCTCCCTGCTGGCCCCCACCATCAAGCTGGGCGGCGACATCACCGTCACCGGAGCCAACGTTCTCGGGCTCAATTTCGGAGGCGTCTCCGGAGCGACGACTTACGCCGGCAATCTCTTCCTCTACAATCCGGGCAGCGGCGCCGTGGTCACCCGCACCCTGACCACCAACGGCGGCAACGTCCTCTTCAACGGCAACGTCGGCGGGGCGCAGAACTTCACCGTCGACGCAGGTCTGGGTGAAGTGAGGTTCGCCGCCACCATGGACGGCAGCTTCGCCGTCACCCAGCAGGTCTACGGCACCCTCGCCTTCAGCTATCAGGCCGGCGGCAACGTCAACTCGATCTGCACGGTCGACTTCGTGAACGGCACGGTGTCATTCGATGACAATGGCGTCATCTCCCAGGTGAACCAGTTCCAGGCGGTCAGCGGATATGCGTTCAACTTCCCCACCGGCTATCTGGTGATTCCCGGCGGGACGATCATGGACCTGAACGCCCAGCGCGTGCAGGTCACCATCTACGACCGGTTCGGAGTCGCCTACCCCAATCCGCCGACCACCGCGAACAACGGGCAGATGACCTTCGCTTCCGCGACGGAAGTTTCGAAGTTCGTGTTTGAGCAGACCAACGGAAGCTGGACGGACATCCTCGCCCAAGGCGTCTCCTGGGTGACGACTGCCACGGCCACGAAGCCCCTCGATCTGACGGTCAAGGCCGCCAAGGTCACCGTTGACTCGGGGAAGACGCTCGCCGTCAACGGCGACATCCGCATCTCGACGGGGAACTTCGTTAATAATTCGGGTTCCGGAGCGCTTAGCGCCGGTGCGGGCAAGACCTGGCAGGTGTGGAGTTCCAATCCGTCGCCCTTCGATCCGACGACCGGGGACGAGGACGGCGACGTGCCTTACGATTACAAGCAGTATGGTGCGACCTACGGAGTCACCCTGCCGGCCGGCACGGGCAACGGCCTCTTCTATTCCTACCAGCCCCAGGTCAGCTTCGGTCTCACTGGCTCCATCACGAAGGTCTACGATGGCAACGACTCCGCCACCAATCTCCTCAGGGCCAACTACACCGTCGGAGGCGGAGTTGACGGAGATGTGATCGGGCTCGGAGCCACGATGCCCGCTGCCGGAAACTACGATGACAAGATGGCGGGCACTTCCAAGGACGTCACCGTCACCGGGCTCGGCTCCTCCCACTTCACCGCGATTACTTCCACCGGAAAGCCGGTCTACGGCTACGGCATCGCCAGCTCCACCGTTGTCGGAAGCATCGGGACCATCACGCGCCGCACGATCACCGGGATTACGGGCGTGACGGCGCAGGACAAGGTGTACGACGGCCTGACCGGGGCGACGCTGGACACGGCGTCGCCGGTCTTCGCGGGCCTGATCTCCGGGGACTTGCTGACGA
>Ga0222713_10000867_pt1 | contig 34748 bp, 46 predicted proteins | sample C33_649DmetaG_FD_165061 | JGI IMG/M metagenome (GOLD analysis project Ga0222713, IMG submission 165061) | Estuarine water microbial communities from San Francisco Bay, California, United States - C33_649D | ecosystem: Environmental > Aquatic > Marine > Unclassified | place: USA: California... | reverse complement strand
ACGTTTGGGGTGGCTCAGCAAATACTCCTCTTTCATATTACGGATTGACCGTAAATAGATTGTGGTATGACACCGACACAAGTTCAGGATCCGTTGAATTATACTGGGCAAATACCGCAAGCGCAACAGCAGAAGATGGTGTGCCTCTTATGTTCCTTCAAGGTAACGGAATGTATGATGGCGATGGTAGTATGATTACAATTAAGAACCCAACAGTAACAGCAAATAATAATGGTGATATTTCTGTCCATACAAGAGGTCAAGTTGCAAATGCAAGTTACACAGTGATTATAGAACTGAGAAAAGATAATGCACAATATCAGCGTGGACAGTTTAATGATCCTGCTGCATTTAACTATGGGCAGTATGGGCTAAAGCCATAAAATGTTGTCTCTGTTCGTCAAAGAAAGGTTAGATACCTTACTGGAGAACATACTAGAAGCCAATATACAAAAAATAGGCAGGACAAAAGTTGTTCGTGTAAGAGTGAGGGCGGGAAAAGTACAAAGGCGTAAAAAACTTTCTTCAGTACAAGGTTATGTGTATAGAGGCGGCAGATTGGTGAGAATGTCGCCACTTGAAAGACGAAGAAGGAAAATGGGTGCAAGACGGGCAAAGATTAAAAGAAGAAGTAAACTGAATCAGATTTTAAGAAAAAGAAGAATATCACTTAGAAAAAGGGCTTCCTTGGGGGTAAGATGAAACTTATTAAAGAAATTACCGAATCTGTCAATATTTTAACAGAAGAAAAAGACGGCAAAAAATCTCTTTTTATTGAAGGTCCTTTTCTGGTTGCAGAAAGACAAAATAAAAATAAAAGATTGTATGAATACAATACTTTAAAGAAAGAAGTAGACCGATATACACAGGAGTATATCAATAAGAATCGAGCTTTTGGTGAATTAGGGCATCCTGACACGCCTACCATTAATCTTGATCGTGTTTCACATATGGTTACAGGATTAAGAGAAGATGGTACACAATGGATTGGTAAAGCTAAGATCCTCGATACACCAATGGGTAACATTGCAAGAAGCTTAATCGAAGGAGGGGCATGCTTAGGTGTCTCATCCAGAGGTATGGGTTCTCTTAAAATGGTCAACGGTGTCAATGTTGTGCAACCCGACTTTTATCTAGCCACAGCGGCAGATATTGTGGCCGACCCTTCTGCACCCGGTGCATTTGTACAGGGCATTATGGAAGGCAAAGAATGGATGTTAGTAGATGGTAAATGGACTGAAGTTCATCTTCATGAGGCTAAACAACAAATTCGTAAAGCGTCTAGAAAAGAGATTGAACAAGTAAGTTTAAATATCTTCGAAAACTTCCTTAAAAAATTATAATATTATAAATATTCCAAATACAAAACCAAGGAGATTTCTAAATGGTTAAGAAGTTTAATTTATCTGAAGCTGCCGCTGAAGTTCTGAATAAAAGTATCAGCACAGCAAGAGCAAAACAAGAAGGGCCAAGCCGTCTTCCTACCTCAGTTGTTGCTGGGCAAAAAGAAGTTGGTGATATCGGTACTGAAGTAACCAAAACAACAGACGCAGGTCCAGATGCTACTAAAGGTGTTGCAACTGCAACCCCTCCTGGTGCAACACCACCCGTTGGTGCTGAACCAATGAAGAAACTAAAAGGTCAACCTGCTGAAGCTGGTTCAGTTGAGCATCCAGAGGGTAAACCAGGCCGTCAAATGATGGACAAAAACAAAGGTGCCACATTTGAGACATACCATGAAGAAACAGAAGAAGATGAAGATAACATGGTAGCCGAAGCAGAAGACGAAGGTTACGAAGATGAAAATGAAGAATATGAACAATTCGATGAAGCCGTTGACATGTCCGATGCTAAAAGTGTTGCAACACATTTAGCAAAAAAAGCAATTTCACTACATGGAATTTCAAATCCAAATAGAGCTGCTCATCATGCAAAAAATGCTTCTGCAATTGAAGCAACAATAAACCGTGTTAAAAGTTCAAGTTCACCTTCTGAATTAGCTAAAGCGCATACTGAAGTTGGTTCTGTTAGTGCTGCAAGACGCCGTATGAATGTTGGAAGAGCAATGTCAAGTGCAGAAAAGTCGGCACATAAATCTTTACAATCTGGTGTTGTGAACCATTTACAACAACATCTAGCTCAACATCATGCAGCTTTTAGAGATGCGGCTGCTAAATTTGCTGCAAAGAAAACTTCAATGAAAGAAGATATCGATGCACTGATGCAAGGTGAAAGCCTTTCAGAAGAATTCGTTCAAAAAGCTACCACAATTTTCGAAGCAGCAGTCATGTCTCGTGTTGAAGAGATCGCTGAAGAAATGGAACAAGAGTATGCTCAACAGTTCGACAGTGCTATCACAGAACTCAAAGAAGATTTTGCTAACAAAATCGACGACTATTTAAATTATATGGTCGAAGAATGGATGGAAGAAAATAAACTTGCTATCGAAAGCGGTTTACGTTCAGAAATCGTGGAAGACTTTATTGGTGGTCTACGCAACCTGTTTGCAGAACACTATATTGATATTCCAGAAGAAAAGGTTGATGTCGTTGAAGAACTGACTCAGACAGTTGAAGATCTGGAAGGAAAATTAAACGAGCAAATTGCACGTTCAATTGAACTGAAAAAAGAAATCAACGAACATAAAAAAATTCAGGCCGTGCAAGCAGTTTGCGAAGGCCTAACGCAGACTCAGGTAGAAAAACTTAAGTCGCTCGCAGAGAGTGTCGAGTTTACTTCTGAGGAAGACTTCACAGAAAAACTTAACACATTGAAAGAAGCATATGTTCCTTCAACAGTTAAGACTGCTGAAAAATCTGCCCTAGAAGAGGGTGTCGAAGTTCCTGATGATAAGCCAGCAAAAGTTTCGGCTGATCCTCTTGTCGACGCCGTTGCAAGAACAATCTCTAAATCGGTATTAAAATAAATAATACCACATTTAACAATTATAGGAGTTACTTAAATGTATCTATCTGAAGAACTTCAAGCAAAATGGAAGCCAGTTCTTGAGCATCCTGAACTGGAATCTATCAAAGATCCATATCGTAAAGCTGTTACAGCCATGGTTCTTGAGAATCAATCTCAAGCTATGGCATCTGATCGTGCCCAAATGGGTATGCTTTTAGAAACAACTTCTGGCGGTCCAACAAACACAACTGGTGCTGGTGTTCAGAACTTTGACCCAATTCTTATCAGTCTCGTTCGTCGTGCCCTTCCAAACCTGATTGCATATGACGTTGCTGGCGTTCAGCCAATGACTGGTCCTACAGGTCTGATTTTCGCAATGCGTGCCCGTTATGGTCAGAACATGGCTGCTGGTACTGAGGCTTTCTACAACGAAGCTAATACTCAGTTCTCTGGTATCGGTTCAGACACTAACCGTTTCGGCTTTGCTAACAACACGACTGGTGATACAATCACCAACCCAGTTGGTAACGGCTTTACAACAGCTAATACATTCACAACTGGTATCGGTATGCCAACCGCTACTGCTGAATTCTTGGGATCCGAGAATAACACAGCATTCCAGCAAATGGCATTCTCGATTGAGAAAGTCACTGTTACAGCACAAAGCCGTGCGCTGAAAGCTGAATACTCACTAGAACTCGCACAAGACCTGAAAGCAATTCACGGTCTGGATGCTGAAACAGAACTGTCAAACATTCTGTCAACAGAAATTCTTGCTGAGATCAATCGTGAAGTTATTCGTACAATCTACACTGTTGCTAAGAACGGTGCTCAGTATGGTACAACAACTGCTGGTGTGTTCGACCTTGACACAGACTCAAATGGTCGTTGGTCAGTTGAGCGTTTCAAAGGTCTGATTTTCCAGATCGAACGTGACGCTAACGTTATTGCTAAAGAAACTCGTCGTGGTAAAGGTAACGTTCTGATCGTTTCTTCAGACGTTGCTTCTGCTTTAGCCATGGCTGGTGTTCTTTCTTATACACCTGCTCTGTCAACCGATCTGCAAGTTGATGACACAGGCAACACGTTTGCTGGTCTGCTGCATGGACGTATCAAGGTCTATATCGACCCATACTTCGGCGGCTACACAAGCAATCAAGAGCTTGTCACAATCGGCTATAAGGGTTCTTCACCTTATGACGCTGGTCTGTTCTATTGCCCATACGTTCCTCTCCAGATGGTTCGTGCAGTTGATCAGTACACGTTCCAGCCAAAGATTGGATTCAAGACACGTTACGGCATGGTTGCAAACCCATTTGCAGGCGGTACTAACGCCGATCTGGGTCAGCTTTACTCGAAGCGCAACACATACTACCGTATTTTTAGAGTCGCCAATCTGATGTAATTGATGTAGCCACCGTTAAGAGTGGTTTTAGAGGAGCCTTCGGGCTCCTCTTTTTTTATTCCTAAATAGTAAATATAGGAGAAAACCATGAGTGGTCTAATCAGTAAACCAAAAAACACCAATTTACTACAACCTACCAAATACACGGTAAGTTTTCCAGAAATTTCTGACACTGTATATTTTTGTCAAAAAGTTAATCTTCCAGGGTTAAATTTACAAGAACTTACTCAAGTAACTCCAAACTTGGACTTATACGTACCAGGAACAAAACTAACGTATGGTAATTTTGAGATGGAGTTTTTGGTCAATGAAGACCTATCATCATGGCTATTCGTACATAATTGGATGCGTGGCATAACAACAGATATGGGATATAGAACTAAACCTAAAGCTGAAGCCATACTTACCATATATTCAAATCAAAACAATCCAAAATTTAGAATTAAATACCGGGATATCTTTCCGTTAAGTCTATCGGATATAGAATTCGATACCACAAAATCGGCAGAAGAACACATTTATGCCACAGCAACTTTTAAGTACAACTATTTTGACATTGAAAGATTATAATGATATAATATAGATTTACCTATGGATTAATTATGGAAAATCTTGAACAAATCATCAAATTGTGGGACGAAGACTCTAATATAGATTCGACGGAACCAGGTAAAGAACTGCTAAAAATACCAAAGCTGCATAACAAATACCTAAAAATATTAATTTCTCATAGGTTGGCTGCTAAAAAGGCACAATTTGATTACTCTAAACTGAGAAAAGTAAAAGAAGAATATTATAATGGTTCTTTGTCTCAAGAAGAACTTGAACAATACGGTTGGGAACCCTTTCTTTTAAATCTCAAAACAAAGCAAGGGATTGAGAGATATATAGATTCAGACCAACAACTTGTACGCTTACTTGAAAAGAAGATGTATCACGACGAAGCAGTTTCTGCTTGTGAATCTATTTTACAAGAATTAAAAAGCAGAACCTTTCAATTAAGAGACTATATTTCATGGGAAAAATTTATAGGTGGAAACTGATATAGCTAAAGAACAAAGTAACGTTAGAAGTGAGAGAATGAAAAAAAAATAAAGTTTGGACGCATAGTAATGCTAATAGAAAAAATAAAAATAATTAAGCACAATGAATCGTATGTAAAAATAATATGCGAGAAACATATATCAAAAGAACTTCATGAATATTTTTCTTTTTTCGTTCCAGGTTTTCAGTTTGTGCCGGCTTATAGAAACAAAATTTGGAATGGAAAAATATATCTCTATCACATAGACACAAATTTAATATATCATGGCTTACTGAACTATATTGAATCTTTTGCAAGTGAAAGAAACTACAATATAGAATACTGTGATCCTCGCCCAGATTTAACTGAAGACTTCTCAGAGTATCTGTCAAACAAATTTTTCGAAGAAATAAATCCACATTCAAATGGAAAAAAATTAACGGTCGATGAGCATCAGAAGAATGCGTTTCTGTATGCTATGCGTAATAGGAGAGCATTGCTAGTTTCTCCAACCGCATCAGGTAAATCTCTAATCATATATCTTCTTGTCAGACAATTTCTTAACTATCATTGTAAAAAAGGTCTGATAATAGTTCCAACCACATCACTCGTTGAACAACTATATTCAGACTTTAAAGACTATTCGTCTCAAAATCAATGGAGTGTTTCTGAAAACATTCATAGAATATACGAAGGAAAAGAAAAGGTTACAGAACTTCCTTTGATCATATCAACATGGCAGTCCATCTATAAACTACCCAAGAGTTATTATGAACAATTTGATTTTGTTATTGGAGATGAGGCACATAGATTTAAGGCACAGTCTCTAACAACAATTTTATCGAATTGTGTAAACGCCAAGTATCGTATAGGATTAACTGGTAGCTTAGATGGTACAAAAACACACAAATTAGTTCTTGAGGGGCTTTTTGGTATCAGTGAAAAAGTAGCAACCACCAGAGAACTGATGGACAAAAAAAGACTTGCAGATTTCGAAATCAAATGTCTAGTGCTAAAGCACTCAGATGAAATGTGTGAGAAACTTAAAAAGTCCACGTACCAAGAAGAAATACAATATCTAATACTAAATGAACAAAGAAACAAATTCATCAAAAATTTAGCCGTGTCATTAAAAGGAAATACACTCATATTGTATCAATATGTTGACAAACATGGAAAATTAATATATGATTTAATCACCAATACAAAAAATATTGGTGAAAGAAAGATATTTTTTATCTCAGGAAAAACAGATGTTGAAACGAGGGAAGAAGTACGCAATATAACAGAAAGAGAAAATGATGCAATCATAATTGCTTCATATGGCACCTTTTCTACCGGTATTAATATCAGGAATTTGCACAATATTATATTTGCATCTCCTTCAAAGTCCAGAATACGCAACTTACAATCTATCGGCAGAGCATTGAGATTAGGTGACAATAAAGAAAAAGCAATACTTTATGATATTGCAGATGATATGAGATATAAAAATTACATAAATCATACGTTGAAACACTTTGTGGAAAGAACAAAGCTATATAATGAAGAGAAGTTCATCTACAAACTTTACAAAATAGGGCTAAAAAATGGAAACAATTAAATTATTCAAATTAAGTAATGACGATATCATTATTACTTATGTAGAAAATGTAGGTGAAGAATACTTTATAAGAGAACCTTTCGTGGTATACCTTATGACTAACGAAAGAACAGGAAGACAATCAATATCGATTGATCATTGGTTACCAGTAGCTGTTATGCAATCTAATGAGGCGATAATTAAAGAAAAAGATATCTTTGCAAAGATGAGCCCATCTTCTGTTTTTTCGGAATATTATGAAAATGCTGTTATGGAATCTCTAGAGAGAAGGAAAAAAGATCATTTCAATGAAAATGTAGATGAAAGTCTTACTGATGATGAAATGAAACTGATATTGGACACAATTAATCCACCTGGATCCAAATACATTAATTAACATGCAGAGGGTACATACTGGAGTGTAGACCTTTGTCAAGTGGAAATCAAGAGAAAAGATGGTGAACATGAACACAAATACCAAAAAACATTATATTAACAATGCCGATTTCTGTAAAGCTTTGGTCGAATACAAAGAATCGGTAGAAAAAGCAAAGAAAGAACACCTTCCAAAACCGATGATACCAAATTACATTGGTGAATGCTTTATGAAAATCGCTGAAGGGTTGTCACACAAACCCAATTTCATAAACTACACTTATCGTGACGAAATGGTTGCAGACGGTATTGAGAATTGTTTGATGTACTTTGAAAATTTTGATCCAAGTAAATCAAACAACGCCTTTGCGTATTTTACACAGATAATTTATTATGCGTTCCTGAGGAGAATACAAAAAGAGAAAAAACAATTGTATGTCAAATACAAATCTACCGAAAATTTTGGTATTTTAGAAGAGGCAGACTTGTTAGGATTTGATGAAATTAACTCGAAACCTTTCGAATTATATGATAACATATCAGAGTTCATTGAAAACTTTGAAGAGACAAAAAAGAAAAAGCGTGTGGCTAAAAAAGAAAAAGGTATTGAAAAATTTTTGGAATGAATTGAATGAAAGTTGCCTTAATAACTGATCAACATTTCGGTGCTAGAAATGATGCACTACATTTTTTAGATTTCTATGAGAAATTTTATAATCTATTTTTCCTAGAACTCGATGACCGAGGTATTGATACCGTTTTTATTTTAGGTGATACTTTTGACCGTAGAAAATATGTAAACTTTTATTCGTTGCACCGTGCTAAGAGCATGTTTTTTGACAGGTTGAAGACTAGAGATATTAAAGTTTACATGTTGGTTGGTAATCACGATACGTATTATAAAAATACCAACACTGTAAATTCTCCAGAATTGATGCTCAAAGATTACGATAATATTAGTATCATCGAATCACCCAAGACTTTGGAAATTGATAGCACAAAAATTTGTATGATGCCTTGGATATGTTCTGAAAATTATGACGCATCGATGAGTGAACTGAAGAATACGGAAAGCACGATTTGTATGGGTCATTTTGAAATTGAAGGATTTCAAATGTATCGTGGTGCACCTTCAAATGAGGGGTTGAATCCTAAGATGTTTGATAAGTTTGATATGGTTTTTTCTGGGCACTATCATCATAAATCTTCACGAAAAAATATACATTACTTGGGAAATCCTTACGAACTAACATGGCAAGATTATGATGATCCTAGAGGGTTTCATATTTTTAATCTTCAAACCCAAGAGTTAGAATTCATAAAAAATCCTTACAATATGTTTCACAAGATTTTTTATGACGATAAAAAAGATGATATTAAAACAATCCAAGAAATGGATCTATCGAAATACAATTCGTCATACGTAAAAATTGTGGTTGTTAACAAAACAAATCCCTATCTTTTTGATATGTTGGTAAACAAACTTTATCAAGAAAATCCTGCTGACGTAAACATTACCGAAGATTTTTCTGATGCCGAAGAACAGGATGATATTAATGTTGACCAAGCTGAAGATACATCCACAATATTAAATCGGTATGTCGACAATTTGACAACAGATTTGAATAAAGATAAACTAAAAAACATTTTTAAAGAGTTGTACATTGAAGCCTTAAATGAGGAAACAGCATGAGTTTTGTCACTAGAATTGTAAATAAGTCATTTAATAAACAACTTTTTATACAAAATTACGTTGTAGATAACGGTTTTTTCACATCGGAAGAATGTGATTTAATTTCAATGTATGGAGCTTCTCTTAATTTAGTTGATGGAGGATTGTTCACTGATGATAGTTACAATACAAGAAAGGCAAAAACGGCATTTATAACTGAAGTTACTCCACAAAATCGTTGGATTTATGAAAAGATGAACACGCTTATTGGTTACTACAATGATAATGTTTACGGTTTCGAATTAACAGGCTATGATTACTTACAGTATACTGAATATAATGATATGGGAAAACATGAATTTCATATGGATATTCCTTTTAAAACGCCTCATTCCGACGTTCACACAGATTATTACAGACTGAATGAATATTTTAGAAAATTAAGTGTGGTTCTTTTGTTAAACGAACCGGGAGTAGATTTTTTAGGAGGAGAGTTTCAATTAAATCTTTCCGAAGAAAGGTTTCCAGAAACTGTACCTTTGAGTAAAGGCAGTGTCGTTGTATTTCCTTCTTTTCTTTTACATAGAGTTTGCCCCGTAATAAGTGGGCTTAGAAAAACCCTTGTACTCTGGTGTATTGGTCCAAAGTTTAAATAATGATTACATTTGAAAAATGCAGGTGGAAAAATTTTCTTTCCACAGGTAACGCTTTTACAGAAATAAATTTTCTGAAGTCCTCCAACACACTTATTATTGGGCAAAATGGTGCAGGAAAATCCACGATTCTTGATGCGTTAACTTTTGGTTTGTTTGGAAAACCTTTCAGAAAAATTAACAAACCACAGTTGTTAAACTCTATCAATAATTCAAATTGTGTTGTTGAAATAGAATTCAAAATAGGAAAGAAGAATTACAAAGTTGTACGTGGTATTAAACCGAACATCTTTGAAATTTATTGTGACGGAAACTTAGTAAATCAAGATGCTAAGTCCAAAGACTACCAAGAACAACTGGAAAAGTTTATACTTAAATTAAACTATAAATCTTTTACACAAGTTGTAATTCTAGGATCTGCATCATTTGTTCCGTTCATGCAACTTTCACCCGCTGATAGAAGGACTATAATTGAGGACCTATTAGACATTCAAATCTTTTCGTCAATGAACAATATTGTCAAAAATAAATTGTCAGGCATTAAAGATACTCAGAAAGATTCTGAGTATAAAATGAAATTATCTGCCGAAAAGATAGAACTTCAAAGGCAAAATATCGAAGAGCATAAAAAGAACTCAAAAGAACTTCTGAATAAAAAGAAAGATGAGTTAAACAATAACAATTTGTTTATTGAAAAAACTAATTCTGATATAACTTTGATACAAAAACACATAGATGCTCTAATGAGCAATATAAACGATAAAGTAAACATCGAAAGCAAAAATAAAAAAATGTTTCAAATTGAGGCTAAATTTGAAAACAATATTAAAAAATTAAAGAAAGAAATTGAGTTTTATCAGAACAATGATAACTGCCCAACGTGTGAGCAGGTCATTGAACACGATCATAAACAAAAACATATTCGAGAAAAAAACCAAAAGTTATCACAGATAAATGAAGCTACTAAAAAGTTGGAAGAAGAAATAACTAAAATAAATGAGAGACTCAATAAAATATCTGATATACAAAAAAGTATCAATAATCATAACTCTGAAATAATTAAATTATCAACACAGGTAACTCAAACAACAAAATATAACCTATCATTGTTGGAAGAAATTAATTCTTTAAGTCAGAATGCCATAACATTAGAAACGGATAATAATAAACTAAAAGAGTTGAAAAAAGAATTGGAAACTTTAGTTGAAGAAGCAAAAAAACTTTCTATTGAAAAACAGTATTATGAATTTGCAGCAACTTTACTTAAAGATACTGGTATAAAAACTAAGATTATCCGACAGTATCTTCCAATAATGAATAAGCTGATTAACAAGTATCTAACTGCAATGGACTTTTTTGTCAATTTTAATTTAAATGAAAATTTTGAAGAGACTATTAAGTCAAGACATAGGGATGTTTTTTCATATGCTTCTTTCTCCGAAGGTGAAAAAATGCGTATTGATTTGGCACTCCTGTTTACTTGGAGACAGATCGCAAAGTTGAAGAATTCAACCAATACTAATCTGTTAATATTAGATGAAGTATTCGATTCATCTTTAGACTCAGTGGGTACAGAAGAATTTCTAAAAATTCTGAACACGCTAGATAGTAAAACGAATGTGTTTGTCATATCGCATAAAGGTGACCAACTATTTGATAAATTTAGATCAATAATTCGTTTCACTAAAAAAAATAACTTCAGTCAAATCGAAAAATAAGTTATATTTATAAATACGAGGTGGCAAAATGAAAAACGAAGATGTTTTAGTAATTAATACAGAAGCGTGGAAAGATGAGGATAAAAAAAGTATAGTTCAGATAAAAATAGAATTATTTGACCTAGTTCCAGAAAATCATACATCACTCAAAACTAAATTAGAAAATTTCAATTTTGAAAATCCACCTGTTGATTCAAATCGTTTTGCAAGTTCTCTAGTTGAGACATGCAAAAAACACAACGGTTTAGGGTTATCTGCCAATCAGTGTGGTTATAATTACCGTGTTTTTGTAATGGGTATGGATGATAACTATGTGGCATTTTTTAATCCGGAAATAATTGAGAGTTCGGAAAAAACACTAAAGATGGAAGAAGGGTGTTTAAGTTTCAAAGACCTTTTCCTGAATATCGAAAGACCGGAGACAATAAAAGTCAAGTACCAAGATTTTAATGGGCAATACCATACAAAAATATTTACCGGTTTAACTGCAAGATGTTTTCAACATGAGCTTGACCATATGAACGGAATAACGTATGATAGTCATGTGAAGCCTTTGGCGCTAAGAATGGCACAGAAGAAAAGGCTTAATATAAAATTGAAAAGAAAGCAGGTTGAAAAAACACTTTCTAAAAAGGTGAAAGAAGAAACAAATGGAAATAGACAACGAAGCATTGGATAATGAAAAGTGGCCAGATTTTGTTCAGAAACAATGGGAATCTTGGTCATCCAGAAATCCAAAAGAATCTTTTTCACACGTTAATACTGATGATCTAAAAAAAGTTTTAGTCGATGAACTCACTTATGCGTCTAAAATGGACGTTAAAGAATATACACTTTATCAAAAATGGTGTGAAGTTCAAGAAAAGTTTCCGACAAAAGAAGTTTCTACTATATTTGGTGATGTTGAAAAAAGTTTAATTGACGATACCCAAAAAGAATACATCGATTATGTAAAAAATAATATTTGGATTCCTGAGTCTCCAGATGATTATTTTAACCTCAAACCTTATATGGAATATACTGATGATTCTACTGAATTGTCCTCTGTTGGTATTGATGGTTCGACTGTAAAACATTCCAAAAAAAGAACAAAAGACCTTCCTGTCATTTGGAATGTTGCTAGAACATTTATCTCAACAATGAAAAATAATTCAAATATTGGTAGAAATTTGAATTTTATGGTTCGTGATGAAGTATCTGGAAAATATCTTGGAGTGATATGCATTTCTTCGGATTTTCTAGACTTAACACCTAGAGATAAATTTATTGGTTGGGAAAGAGAAAAGAAAACCCAAGGTAGAATGATTAATTACACCGCAATCGGTTCTTCAATTGTTCCTTTTCAACCACTCGGTTATAATTATATGGGTGGTAAATTGTTAGCACTGTTGTGCTTATCAGATGATGTTCAAAGATTATGGAAACAAAAATATGGAGACACATTGGTCGGTGTGACAACCACCTCACTCTACGGTAATACAAAATCTGGCGGTTTGAGTCAGTATGATGGCTTGGAATATTGGATGAAAATGGGATTTTCTTCTGGCTCAGTGGCGTTTGAACCTAGAAAAACCACGCTGAATATGGTTTGGGATTGGTTAAAAGAGAACCACACGGAAAAATACTTTGAATGGTGGGAAGCCAAGAATGCTCAAGGATTGCCACTGAAAAGAGATCACAAAAATCGATCTTTACATTTCGCATATCCAAAACTAAACATCCCAAAAGAACTCACTAAAACTGAACATCAAAGAGGCATTTATTTTTCTCCACTTTACAATAATACTTGCGAGTTTTTACGTGGAGAAATAAAAGAGGAACAACTTGTAAAATCGTTTGATACAAGTTGTCAAGCTCTAAGTGACATTTGGAAAACAAAGTATGCCAAAGGTAGAATTTCTATGCTGAAGAAAAAAAAGCAAGTTTCAAAAGAAACCTTGTTTTATGATGATCTGATTTTTATGACATGGGAAGAAACGAAACAGAAGTATTTGCCTCAAGTAGGTCGGTAATAATGCAAATATACCTGTTTTCTTATTGACATTATTCATACATAATAGTATGATGTGTGAACTCGTTAAGCGAGTTTTTTAATTGACTTTATATTATAGGAGTTGTAATGAAGAAAGTATCTGTTAAACAGCGTATGATTGAAACCCTAACCAAAACTTCTGGTTATAACACTTTTAGTACGGCTCAAGCTCGTGCCCGTTTTGGTGTCAAGAACGTTTCTGCTCGTATTTCTGAATTGCGTAAACAAGGTTATGCAATTTACACCAACATCCGCAATCGTGCTGATGGTTCAAAGGTTGCCGTATATCGTCTAGGAAAACCTTCACGCAGCTTTAAAGCCCGTTGCCGCTCAATGGGTGTTCGCCCGCAAGCTATCTAATTTAGATTCTTGAGGTTAAGGGAGAGCCATTCGTAATGGTCTCTCCTTTTTTTCTTATGGAGCACAAATGGAAATTCAAATAAAAACTGATGAATTACGAAAAAAAAGTCTATTTGTAGCCACTCCAATGTATGGAGGTATGAATCATGGCTTGTACATGAAAGCATGCCTAGACTTACAAGGGATGTGTATTCAATATGGAATCAATATTAAGTTCTCATTTCTTTTCAACGAATCGTTGATCACCCGAGCAAGAAATTATCTAGTAGATGAATTTTTGAATCGTTCTGATTGCACACATCTTTTGTTTATCGACTCTGATATCAATTTCAATCCACAAGATGTTATTGCAATGCTTGCGCTTGAAAAAGATGTCATCGGCGGTCCTTATCCCAAAAAAGCCCTCAAATGGGCGTCCGTCAAAAAAGCTGTACTTAAAAAGCCAGACATTGAACCACACATGTTAGAAAAATTGACTGGTGATTATGTGTTTAACCCTGTAAAAGGTACCGCTCAATTTCAAGTTTCAGAGCCTTTAGAAGTATTGGAAATTGGAACTGGTTTTATGATGATCAATCGAGAAGTATTCCCTAAAATGGAACAAGCTTATCCTCAACTTCGTTATAAACCAGATCACGTTGGGCAACAACACTTTGATGGTTCTAGATATATTCATGCATTTTTCGATACGATTATTGATAGTAAAGATAGTGCTACTGGAGGTGGTTCGGATCGTTATCTTTCCGAAGATTACATGTTCTGTCAATTGTGGAGAAAAATCGGCGGCAAAATTTGGCTTTGCCCATGGATGAGGACACAACACATTGGAACATATCATTTCCAAGGTGATATGCCATCTGTCGCAAATTTTGTCGGAGAGATGTAATGATCGTTGGTGTATTGGGTTTTATTGGATCTGGCAAAGGGACTATCGGAGACATTTTAAAAGATGAATATGGCTTTGAAAAAGTTAGCTTTGCCGCACATTTAAAAGATGTGGCATCAATTTTATTCGGATGGAAAAGAGAACTCCTAGAAGGAGACACAGAAGAATCTAGAAACTTTCGTGAAAATCCGGATGAATTTTGGTCAAAAAAATTCAATAGACCTTTTACACCAAGGTCTGCACTACAATTACTTGGTACCGAATCTGTTAGAAACGTCTTTCATGAAGATTTTTGGGTTCATGCGCTCGATATGAAATTGAAAAGTTTGAAAGAAAAAGATGTTGTGGTAACAGACGTTAGATTTAAAAATGAAATAGATTGGCTGCATTCTAAAGGAGCTATTCTAATTGAAATTAGAAGAGGTATTAAACCTTTTTGGTATCCTATTGCAGCCGAAGCAGGTCGAGGCTCATATGATGCTGAACAGTTTATGTTGAATAAATCTGGTATACATGAATCGGAATGGAGGTGGATCGGGCATCATGTAGATCATGTTATTGATAATGATTCAGATTTGGATAACTTAAAACAAAAGTTATCAAATTTCTTGAAATATTCTATGGGTTATGTTAAAGTCTAAGTTGATTAACTTTGGAGTGATGTGATGAAACTGTCAAATAATACTATGAGTGTGTTGAAAAATTTTGCAACTATTAATGAAGGTATTTTTGTAAAGCCAGGAAACACGATTGAAACTATTTCGAAACAGAAAAACATTCTTGCAAAAGCTCAGTTGACAGAAAATTTTGAAAATGAATTTGGTATTCATGATCTCAATAATTTTCTTGCACAACTAACTTTGTCTAGGGATTCTGCACCGGAAATTGAAGTTGAAGATAAGAATATTATTATTAAGACTCTTTCGGGAAGGAGCAGTACGAAATACAGGAAGGCTGCAAAAGAAACTATTTTGACGCCACCCGATAAAAAAGTTAATATGGACAATGCAGAGATCAATTTCACCATTCAAGCTGAAGATTTTGATTGGATTTCAAAAGTTGCGTCAGCATTGGGTTCACCCAATATCGCATTCGTATCTGACGGTGAAAATCTGAATGTTGAAACCTTTGATGCAAAAGATGATGCATCACATGTAAATTCTACAAACATCGGAAAAGGTTCTGAGAAAAAATTTCGTATGATTTTTTCTTCCGAGAATCTAAGGCTTTTGCCTGGTTCTTATTCCGTAACTTTGTCTTCTAAAGGTATTGGGCACTTTAAAAACAATACATTACCTGTAGAATACTGGATCACAACTGAAACTGGCTCAAAATACGAGGGTTAAAATGGCAGAAATCGTTACTCAATATGGCACTTTTAAAGAAGAAGACCTCAAATCAATTAAGTCTGCTCTTCAAGAAATCTCCAATGAACTTGATATTATCTCTCAACATAAAGACTCAATTAAAGATGTTATCAATGCTGTATATGACAATTACAATATTCCCAAAAAAGTTATTCGTCGTTTAGCAAAAGCTCATCATAAAAATTCATTTCAAGAAGAACTTGCACAAGATAGTGAGTTTGAATCCATTTATATTGGTCTGACAGAAGCGAAATGAATAAGGATCGGAGAAACTTTGCAAAAGGATTCGGTTTAGCAAGTTTGGCTGTGGCAGGAGTTGCTGGTTACAAAGAGGTAAAAGAAAGAATCGTTTATAAACAGGACGAACTTCCTACAGCCGAACTTGAAAAACAGCTTGAAGGTAAACCTGTATTGCAATTGGGTGCAACTTATGGTGAAGAACTTCCGCCTGTAAAGTTGTTTGGAACCGACAATATGTATGTGTTTAATATAGGTCCAATGTATAAACCTGGCACCGAAAAAAGGGTCACAGTTAATATTGTACCTGGACCAGATGGAAAACTTTACGTCAAAGAAAATGATACTTGGCGTAAAATCTGATATTGTTATATTTTATATTATGGAGAAGTTTGATGAACGAAACGCAAATGTTGTGGGTGGAAAAGTATCGCCCACATAAAGTTGAAGACTGCATTTTGCCCGATAACATTAAAACAACCTTTCAAGAGTATGTTAACAGAAAAGAAATCCCAAATTTGCTACTTGCTGGACCCGCTGGCGTCGGTAAAACAACAATCGCAAAAGCCCTTTGTGAAGAAGTCGGCTGCGATTTTATTATCATCAACGGTTCGGATGAAAGCGGCATTGACACATTCCGAAACAAAATCAAAAATTATGCATCATCAATGAGTCTATCTGGTGGCCGCAAGGTCATCATTATTGATGAGGCAGATTATTTAAATCCAAACTCTACACAACCTGCACTTCGTGGCGCCATAGAAGAATTTGCAATTAATTGCTCGTTCATCTTTACTTGTAATTTTAAAAACAGAATTATTGAACCCCTACATTCTAGGTGTTCGGTGGTCGAATTTAAAATTCAAAATGGACAAAGAGCAAAGATGGCGGCACACTTCATGAAACGTGTGGAAGGCATTCTGAAACAAGAAGGCGTTTCATATGAAAAAGAAGTTGTTGCATCAATTATTACCAAATATTTTCCTGATAATCGTCGAGTCTTAAATGAACTTCAGCGATACTCCGTCTCAGGTAAAATTGATAAAGGTATTTTGTCGAATGTTTTGGACGTTAATATTTCAAATCTTGTAAAGAATATTAAAGAAAAAGATTTCACTTCAGCAAGAAAATGGGTCACAAACAATCTTGATAATGATTCGGTAACCATCATTAGAAAAATTTATGATTCAATGTATGATTTTCTTAAACCGGAAAGTATTCCTCCTGCTGTGTTAATTCTTGCAAAATATCAGTATCAATCGGCTTTTGTTGCAGATCAAGAGATAAATCTCATGGCTTGTTTGACGGAATTTATGGTTGATTGTGAGTTTAAATAATGACCGATTTGTTCAAAGAAATAATTCCCAGCATACTACAAACCAAAAAAGAGGTTCTTGATAATGAAAAGGACTATAATCCCTATGTTATAAATCGAGCATTGTCATATCATATTGATTGCATTTTATATGCCAATCAGATGAATATGAACCCTTCTATCCCTAGTATTTTACAATACCAATATTTTCTAAATAGTATCAGGCCTATGAAACGCAAGTTTCAACCCTGGCAGAAACAGGAGGCCATCAAAAATTTGGAATGCGTTAAAGAATATTTCGGTTATTCAAATGAAAAAGCGAAAGAGGCCTTGCGTATTCTAACTGATGAACAAATCGCTTTGATAAAAGAAAAATTAGATAAGGGCGGAGTGACGAAAAAATGATCAAACTAGAAGATATGGTAGAAGTAACGCTAGGCGAAAAAGACGATTTCCTTAAGGTTAGAGAAACCTTGACCCGTATTGGTGTGGCATCTAAAAAAGAAAAAGTATTATACCAATCTTGCCACATCTTACATAAAAGAGGTAAGTATTATATTGTACACTTTAAAGAATTGTTTTCTCTGGACGGAAAGCCTACAGATTTAACCGAAAATGATATTGCACGGAGAAATACAGTTTCGAATCTATTAGAGGATTGGGAATTAATTAAAATTGTTAATAAAGATTTGACAAAAGAACCGACAGTAACACTATCCCAAATTAAAATTCTGTCTCATAAAGAGAAGAATGATTGGCAATTAATACCAAAATATAATATTGGTAAAAAACCGCAAAACGTGGATAAATAATTACACCTCCTTCGGGATGGGGCTTGCCTACCGAGGCAAAGGCAAGTAAAATAAACCTCGGACCAACGCCTAATGGGTTGGTTTTATTAACTCGCTTATTTTAAGGAGAACTTAAATGACTTTATCCTATGGCAAATCTTTACTGCCTGCAACAGTAGGTTTCGATCAACTTCTTAGCACATTTGAAGAATTCGATAAACTACATTTCAAACCTCAAGCATATCCTCCCTACAATCTCGTAAAAGAAACTGACGTAAAATGGACCATTGAGATTGCCGTTTCTGGTTTTAAACGTGACGAGATTGAAATCACATACGAAAATGGAAAACTTATCGTTTCCGGATCAATTGTAGAAGAATCTACAACCAGACAATATGTTCACCGTGGTATTGCTAAAAGAGATTTTTGCCACAAGTTTATTTTAGCGGAAAGTGTTGTTGTAAAAGGTGCCGATATTGAAAACGGAACTCTTATTATAGAGTTGGAAAATATTATTCCGGAAGAAAAGAAACCACGTAAAATTCAAATTGGTAATAATACCGAAAAACTCTTGACAGAGTGACAGAAGTGGTGTAGGATTCTAGAAATGACTGGAGTCCTACACTATGGAACACTATTTCACCCTCACAAATTTTAGCATTTTTATGCTTGGTGCATTTTTTGGTGCCCTTGTAGGGCGCCTAGTAACTTTTTGTTTAATGTCGATATGTTTTCTGTTTCTATTATTTAAACCATGAATATCAAAGATCAACCCATTAAAATGCGTAATAGAGTCACATTGACTGATGTTTATTACACATATGCACACTGGTCAGTTAAAGAAATTGACGGTGTTATCTTTTTACCTGTGTTGAGAGATTTGAAATCTAAACAAATTTTTTATGTTCGAAAAGATTCTTTGGAAAAAACAAAATGAAAATTTCTCTTGCATCTGACCTTCATCTTGAATTTGGTACTATTTTTTTTGAAAATAAAGAAAATGCCGATGTTCTGATTTTGTCTGGAGACATTTGTATAGCAACAAATTTCAAAAAAGAAGTTACAAAATTTTTTAAAGAATGTTCACAAAATTTTCCTAATGTAATTTACATCATGGGAAACCACGAACATTATAATGGCGATTTTCAATTAACTGAAAAAATTCTTCGTGAAGAATTGGAAGAATTTAAAAATATTCATCTACTTGAAAAAGAAACAATTGAACTGGGTGAATATACTTTTGTTGGTGGCACTTTGTGGACGGATATGAATAAAAATGATCCGACTACATTATGGCATGTGGGCCGTGTAATGAATGATTTTAGGATTGTTCATAACACCTCAGAGTCGATTTTGACACCAGAATTTGTCTACGAACAACACTGCAAAACTATAGACTATATCCGTCATGCAGTTTCCGATAGCAGTAAAAAATATGTTATAGTTGGGCATCATGCGCCATGCAAACAATCAATTAAACCTCGTTATTATGATGATCGATTAACTAATGGAGCATACTCGTCCGATTTATCGGAATTTATTTTAGATCACCCCCAAATCAAACTTTGGACTCATGGGCACACTCATGATACATTTGATTATATTATAGGTGAAACACGCATTCTATGCAATCCTCGTGGATATATCGGTTACGAAAAACGTGCTAAAGAATTCAAACTTTTGTTTACGGAGATTTAATTATGCCTTTTTATGAAATTGATGTTCTCGTAACATTCCGAAATAAGTATGTTATCGAAGCAGAAAAACTTGAACATGCTTTTGATGAAATCGTCATGACTGAACATGATCGTAATTTTGATGAACTTTCTCAAAAATGTTTGGGTGAAAATATAATCGATGGAAAAGAAGTAACAAAGCAACAACTGGAAGAGCTTGTGTCAAGACTGAAGGAAAACAAACAAGAATGGTGTTCGCATTGGATGGTCGATAAACTTATTCACAAAATTGATTATAGCAAATAATATTTTCTGACCGTAGTTAAATGGATATAACATGGGTCTTCTAAACCCAGATTCCAGGTTCGATTCCTGGCGGTTGGACCATTTTTTTATTAAAGGAAAAATATGACAATAACTTTAACAAACTTAGAAAGTGCTTTAGCTGGTGAAAGCATGGCACATATTAAGTATAGGTACTTTGCAAAAATCGCCAGAGAAGAAGGTTTTGAAGATGTTGCAAAACATTTTGAACATACTGCGGATCAAGAAATTAAACATGCATGGGGGCATCTAGAACTTCTAATTGGGCACCCATCGACTAAAGAATGTTTACAGAAAGCAATTGATGGAGAAACTTATGAGTATACAGAAATGTATCCTAAATTTGAAGAAATTGCTAAACAGGAAAAAAATGATAAAGCTGCATTAGAATTTCTTGAACAGAAAAATGAATCTAAAGAGCATTCTGAATATTTCAAAAGAATCATGGAAACAGCAGAAAAACGTTTTGCAGCTTTGAAAAAAGTTGAAGAACGCCATGCAAATGCATATAAACAAGTATTGGAGGCACTATGAAACCAGATCACGTTTGTGTAGTGTGCGGGCATGTACATGATGAGGCAACAGAAGGTAAATGGGAAGAATTGCCTGATGATTTTCTGTGTCCTGAGTGTGGTGTAGGTAAAGACGAATACGAAGTTCTATGAAAGATAAGTTCGTTCAGGCTTATATGAAGACAGCGGAAACTTTTGCGGAATTGAGTTCTGCAAGGCGCCTTCATGTTGGTGCGATTATTGTAAAAGATGATCGCATCATCTCTATTGGCTATAACGGAATGCCATCAGGTTGGAATAATGATTGTGAAGATGAAATCATTGATGATAAATGGACTGTTACATTAAAAACTAAACCTGAGGTGCTTCATGCTGAAACAAATGCTATCGCTAAATTGGCAAAATCAACTGAATCTGGCCTCGGCGCTTCTCTTTTTGTCACTCATGCTCCTTGTTTGGATTGTGCAAAACTGGTATATCAGTCTGGTATTAATACCGTGTATTATCGCAATACCTATCGTAGTGAAGACGGCTTACACTTCTTACAAAAAGCAGGAGTTAAGGTAAATAAGATATAATTTCACCAGGTGAAACGTAGTCACCTCTAAATAGAGTATAAACTGCGGAGTAGCTGATGAACTTGAAAGTAATAAAAAGCCCCGACAGAAACTTTACACCCTACGTAAAAAAAGCAATACATTTTTACGGGCAATACCTTATATCAAGTAAAAAACTTAGAAATAATATTAATTTGACCATAAAGTTTAATCATAAAATGCCATATTATGGGCAAGCGTGTATACAAGATTATAATGCATCTAATAAACCTAGAATGTTTTTAATTGAAGTTCACCCTTGGATAGGTGCCAGAGAAATTCTCAGAACACTGGCACATGAAATGGTACATGTGAAACAGTACGCAAAAGGTGAAACGAACGAAAGTCTTTCAAAATGGATGGGTACTCCAATAGATTCTGAAACTGTAGATTATTACCATCACCCATGGGAAATGGAAGCTTATAGTATTGAAATTGCACTATTCAATAAATTTGTAATTAAAGAACAACTTTGGAACATTTTCAGAGACATTTCTAATCCTGACCAATCTATAACTAAAACTCAAATAAAATGGAAGTAAATGCGAACCGCTTTGTTATTATCTGGAAATCCTAGATTTTCTGCCGATTTCGATTCTCAAATAAACAATTTAAAAAACAGTGACGTAGATTGGTTTATTTGTTTTTGGAGAAGAGAAGATGGATTTGATCCAAAAATATCACCAAACTGGTTAGTAAAAAATTCTTATGATATTTTAATTAAATTAAAACCCTATTTGCCTGCCAATCACAAAATTAAATATGTCGAGATTTTAGACCCTTCAACTTTTTCTTCTCTTCCCAGAAATTATGAATCATATAATAGTACGCCTCTAAATGTTTGGCAGCAATATAATATTTTAAAATATTGCAATAATTGGAGAAAAGAACTAGGTTCATATGATCTTGTTATAAGGTCTAGGACAGATTTAGGGTTAAGTGAAGAAATAGATTTAAGGTTAGCTTTCGAATATTTGAACCGAGACCCGAATGTAATCTATATACCAAATAATCAAAGGTACGGTTATATTGTAAATATAGCAGGGTATAATACAGGTTTTTGTGATCAGTTTGCCATTGGATTGCCTCATGTTATGAACATTTACTGTGATGCAATCGATATGTTTGACGAATTATATCTCGAAGGAATAAAATATAATCCCGAATATTTACTTCAGACAGTTTTACAACGAAGAGGCATTGTTTGGCCACCAACTTCATTTGAAATAGTTAGAGATCCTGGACATTGGGTTCCAATAGAACATGGTAAATGGGCATCAATTTAGTTTATAAAACGCCTATATACCTATCATAGATTAATTTTGGAGTTTATTTTGTTTCACTTGTTACAAGCCATATCGATAACACATGAGTATCGCAAACCATTTATTGGTTGCGATAATCTGTCATGGTCGAAAAGGGGTTTATGTAACAATTAGTAAAGTAAAATACCAAAAATTACATAAACCCCTAGATCGAAAGACTAGGGGTTTTTGTTGTTCCTATGCAACAATATAAAAATGTGCTTGACAGTAAGACCGATATCTGTATAATTACATTCATACGTTCTTTAAAAAATAGTTTGTTTTTCGGAAGTGTGGGAGAGTGGTTTAATCCACCAGTCTTGAAAACTGGAGACTCAAAAGGGTCCGTGAGTTCGAATCTCACCGCTTCCGCCAAATGGTAGACAGCACTGGTGTGCGGCGGGGTCTTATAAACCCTGGAGACTGGTCAGATGGGCTGGAACGGTAGGGTTCGAATCCCTAGTCTACTACCAATTATATGCACAGATGGCAGAGAGGCCCAATGCAAGAGTCTGCAAAACTCTAACCCCGTCGGTTCGAATCCGACTCTGTGCTCCATATTGAAGCACATTCCTTCAAAGTACCGATGACCAAGGTCAGATGACGGAAAGAGACGAGAGTGTGCTTCAATATGGGTGCGTGTGCCGAGCGGCGAAGGCAGCTGACTGTAAATCAGTGACAGAGAAACACCGGTGGTTCGATTCCATCCGCACCCACCATATTGAAGCACATTATGAAGATCGGTCAAGGACTGCCAGTACGCTACGTTATAGTAGATAGCTCCGAGTGAAAAAGTGCAGCATTTAGTGTGTTTCAATGTGGCTCTGTTAAAATTGATGATGGCAAATCCGCCCAACCATCGGGGCGCCTACCGAATCCTTCTAACCGTTTTGCCAACGGATTCCAGTGAAGGAGGGCCACGAGGCTCTTAAACAGGTGATGGTAGCCATAAAATAATATTGACAAGTTGAATATATATTGTTATAATTGATCTTATCAAGTCGGGAGACTTTATGTAGTTAAGCCGTTACCTTTGGGTAATCCTGTATACGGTAAGCAGGAAGAATGGGCTGCTAGTGATAATGGGAGCACGCCGCCTTTGCACGGCGGAAGTTGGAGTTCGATCCTCCAGCGGTCCACCAAGTTTTCGCCCCTATAGTTAAATGGTATAACACTTGACTTGTAATCATGAATTCCCAGTTCGATTCCGGGTGGGGGCACCAAATATATGGATTAATATAATGAGAGATATGTTAGGAACTATAAAGAAGTTTGACGCCAATGAGCATAACGTTTATGACTCAAAAGGCAAAACTGCAATGTTAAATTTCCTAAACAAAAAATTCTCAGATTACAATTTAAAAACGATTGAAAATCCAAACAAATATGGTATAGATTTACTTACTTTAAATTCTAAAGATGAAGTTGTACATTGTTGGGAAATAGAAGTTAGATACGGTAATTGGAAAGGGGATATACCTTTTCCATTTTCAGAAATAAATTGTATAGAAAGAAAAGATTATCAGTGGCGAAGGGATAAAGAGTTTATTGATAAGATTCCTTTTAAACTAAAAGAAAATTATAAAGTCGCATATGTTCAATTAAATAATGATTGCACAAGAGCAGTTATAATTGATGGAGATATAATTTTAAAATATCCACTTAAATCGTGGGCAAATAGAAAATCAGATGGAGAATATGTAAGACAAGTTCCTATAAAGGAAACTGTACAAGTAAAATTAATCCGAGTATAGCGCAGTCTGGTAGCGCAACTGGTTTGGGACCAGTGGGTCGGGAGTTCAAATCTCTCTACTCGGACCAGTTATTCCCCAATAGCTCAGGGGTAGAGCAAAGCACTGTTAATGCTTGGGTCCGAGGTTCGAAACCTTGTTGGGGAGCCAATTCTTTTTATAAGGATGGAGATTATGTCTAGAACTTATAGAAAACAATATAAAACAGGAAAATATGTGAAAGACGGAACACCTCAACATGTTTCATCAAGTTGCGAACATCATGGTGGATGCCCATGGTGTGAAAACAATCGTCTTTTTAATCAACATAAAATAGATGAAGTAAGTTCTCGTGAGGTAATAGATAAAGAATTATTTCAACAAGCTATTCTAAAAGATGAATATTATGATATACTGTCAACTGAAGATTGTTTAATAGCAAATACTCCCAGTGGTGTAAAGGCAACATAGAAGTCTCCAAAACTTTTGATTGCGGTTCGAATCCGTACTGGGAGGCCAAAGGATGTAACATGTATAATAAAAAAATTGACTTAGAAGAAGTAAAAAAGTTTATTGATAGTTGCGGCCCAAATACAAAAGTATATCTCGGCTGTGATTCCGAAAGGGTTAAAGTAAAAGGGCAGTGGCATGCAGATTACATTATAGCCATTGTTGTACATATGGACAGTAAACATGGTTGTAAAATTTTTGGGCAAATTACTCGTGAACGTGATTATGACCAAGCACGTAATAAACCACGTATGCGACTAATGAATGAAGTTTATAAAGTAGCTGAAATGTATTTGCAACTTTCGGCAATGATTGATGTTGATATCGAAGTACATCTTGACATTAATCCTAAAGAAGAGTATAATTCTAGTATTGTAATTAATGAAGCGATTGGCTATATAAAAGGAATGTGTAATGTAGTACCTCTAGTCAAACCAAATGCGTTTGCAGCTTCATATGCGGCTGATAGATTAAAAAGTCTAGCAGCGTGATCTTTGCGGGTATGGTGTTTAACGGCTAGCACGACAGCCTTCCAAGCTGACAGTACCAGTTCGAATCTGGTTGCCCGCTCCACCCTTTTTATTGCGACTGTGGCGTAATAGGTAGCCGCAAGGGACTTAAAATCCCTCGCCTTCGGGCGTGCCGGTTCGAGTCCGGCCAGTCGCACCAGATACGGGCCTCTAGCTCATGTTGGTTAGAGCAGCGAACTTAAAAGGAGAAGTCTAAGTGTTATTATGTTCAGGAAAATGAATTTCCATATGACAATTGTGGCAAAGAAGTCTACATTTCAAAACTTCTTCCACTAATGAATCCCAAGTGTTGTTTGAACATTCCCTAATGGTTAAAGGTGTTTCTTTTTCTTTAGGGTCTCTATGATGAAAACACAGAGCGGACAAATTTTTGTTATATGAACAAATCTCGCATTTTCCTCCTTTCATTTCGATAAGTTTCTTTTTTCTTTCATGACCTCGTTTTTGTTGGGTCTGATAATTTTGAAATTTATTATTTGTGAAAGAATTTTTACACTTTAAAGAACAAAATTTAGTTTTTTTACCAGTTAAATTTTGTTGACAAGTTATACATTTTAACATATGATTAATCCTAATGGGTTGTTTTTAATTCACATTCATATTTATAATTATGAAGAATTTCATAATCTTTTAATATGTCTAAGGATTAAAAATAGAATGTATCAAATTCGGTGAAGGCTTAACAGGTAATACTGATGCTAATACCGAGCCAAACCTAGAAATAGGAAGGTGTAGAGACTAGACGGTACAGCCGTAAAGGTAAGGTATAGTCCAGACCACAAACTGGAAACAGGCAACGAAAGTTGTAGTGGTAAGCATAATTCGTTGGTGCTCGGTTCGACTCCGAGGGGGCCCACCAAATAAATATGATTGCGGGTTGGTGAAAAGGTATCACAGAGGACTCATAATCCTCAGTTTCTGGTTCGACTCCAGAATCCGCTACCACTTTCCCGATTCAACACCGTAATCATAAAACCATACGGCGAGTTTTATACCTATACTTATTGTCACAATTAGTAGAGAGTACCAAAAAACATTCTCTATAAACATTTTTCTTCTTCTAGCCTGATCTCGGATCATCCTTTCTCTTTTCTCTCTCACTTCACGACGTATCTGATTGAACTGACTGTATCCTTCCATACCAAGATGCTGTAGTTCACCATAGATAAACATTAGGCGTATTTCTTCTTCCATCTCACGTAAGCGCATCTGTGCAGCAAATATATCAAATGCTTCAGAAGTTTCGCTTTGCTTAAATCCTATCTTTTCAAATATCCCAACTTTTCTCTCATTTGTATCACCTTTTCTTTCATTAATTAATTCCTGTAATTGACCAGCAGCATCAGCCCATTTCGTTAACTGGCGAAATACACCTTCAACTTCTTGACCTATTGCAACCGCATTTTTGATGCCATTGAAAGCCGCAGATGCAGTTGCAAGTAGTGTTACTGGATCCATATTAGTTTGCTAATGGATTATCTAACGCTTTCTTTATCTTATCATCCACTTCACGACGTATTGTTCTCAACTCTGCTGCATTCTCACGCTCAATACGATTCACTCTTTCATTGACATTTTGCACAGTTGCATCAACTTGCTTTTGCATCTCTCTCACTTGAGAATCAGTGCTACGACGAATTTCTTTAATCTCGCCATCAAGTTGTTTGCGAATGTCCGCAATATCTTTCTCCACTTCACGTTGAGCAACTTTAGTTCCTCGCTCTACGTTTTCCAATACACCTTCCGTTCTACGAATATCACCTTTCAGGTTTGTGTTTATATCTCTGGTATATCCAACAACCTTTTCACTATTCTCTTCTAGCTTGATAATTCTTGCTTCATACTCACTAAAGTCTGGTGCAACATAATTTGCAATAGCTTTTTTCATTCCCATATAGTCTTTATACGTTTCGAACACACCATACATTCCACCAACAACAGATGAAACGATACCCGCAGCAATCATAAGTTTTGCTGGAGTGAAACTATATCCTCCAATACTAATTACGGTATCTTTACTTGCATACTGTTTCATTGCTGCCTCAGCAGCATCAATCTTCTTGTTTATGTCTTTATCTTCTGTACTGCTCATCTACCATCTCCTTATGGATTCTATCTGAACGTTGATTAAGTTGTCTTAATGCTCTCGCATTATCGGGAATGTTTGCTCGACGATAAATATCCTCAGAAATATAAAATGGTGCATCAGGTATATTTGATTGTAAATAACTACTAAAACCAGGAACATTTCCCATTGAAGCCACTACGTCATCTTGTTGCTGCTCTTGCTGACTCTTACGAGCGGCTGATGATGCTGCTTGTCGTGAACCCGTTGATGTTCTTTGTGATTGTGACTTGTCTGTCTTTTGCTCTGTTCTTTGTCCTTGTTGCGGTCTTGTATTTTGCTGCGGAGTTTGCATTGGTGGTGCTGCTTGATGGTTTAAAGTATGTGTTGAAGTTACTTGCAGCACTTGGTTGACAATAGGATCTTCTACAAGTTTTGGCTCTATTAGAGCTTTAATCGGATCTTCATTAATAGCGACACTGTGTTGAATAGATTGTACAGTGTGTTTTACCACTTCATATCCTTTGCATGTAGGATTTGATTGTGGATTTGCATTACATGCATCTGTAATTTGCTTCTTTCTAAAAGCCTCTGCATAACCTAAACAACCAGAATTGTACAGTGGGTTTGCCGTACATTGCTGATTGAAAAATGCTTGCTGATACATTGGGCAAGCGGAGGAAAAAAGGGGGTTTGCTTTACACTGTTGATCTAAGTATGCAGCTTGATAAAGTGGGCATGCGTCACTCGACAAAGGATTTTCATTACAAGTTTTATCGAATAGTGCCTTTGCATACCCTGGGCATGAGGGATTGTAAAGAGTATTTAAAGAACATTGTTGATTGAAAAACGCTTGTTGATATCCAGGGCATTCTTTAGAGAAAAGAGAATTTTCTGTGCATTGTTGAGTAAACTTTGCAGCCGCATATCCTGGGCAAGTGGGATTAAAAAGAGGATTATTAGTGCATAGTCTCTGAAAGTTTGCTTGTTCGTATCCAGGGCAAGCTACACTGTAGAATGGGCTTGCATTACATTGTAGATCGAAGTATGCTTTTTCGTAGCCTTCGCAAGACGGTGATGATAGGGGATTAGTTACACATAAGTCTTGTGTATATCGCAGGCTTACATTTACATTTCTTACTTGAGGTCCATAGTACCCCGCCCAATACCTGTCATCCTTACCTGTAAAATTTACGGATAATGTTCGAGCGTAATCAAGTGAATATTGATTATTGAAGTTTCTAGTTACACTTACTTGTTTCCATCCTTCAGTTGCGTTTAAAGAAAATGCATTGGTGTCTAATGACTTATTGTCTTTGTCCAAAAGAATGATTGACCCAGCAAGGTATCCTCTAGAAAATCCAGAGTTATTATACTCAAAAGAATAGTTATAGCCATGCAACTTTATTCCTGTGCCTTCAAGAGCTATCCTTTGCCCGACCGTTTGCTGTGTATAACCAAATAATATCGTATTGGTTGTCGGATCAAACCCTGCAACATTACCACCTCTATTACCTCCAGATACTCCAGGTACAGTATTACTCCACTGATTGGTAATAATATTGGGAGAGGTTAGTAAGTCTTGTGCGTTACAGTAGAATGAGAAGGATAGCCAAGAAGCCAAGACCAGCAGAAATTTTTTGCCAGAAACTTGCATCATTGCTCTCTTTTAATGGGACCGGTTTGCGGTCGGGGTTTGCATCCCAAACTTTCTTTGCTTCCTCGCCAATTTTGCCATCTATTGGGCATGGCGTACCTGCATTCAACATCGCTTGAAATACTCTGTCATCTTGGCAAAGAGTAGCGACAGCAGCCACCTTCATACCCATATCATAGAGGTTCTTGGCGAGTTTCAATCTTTCGCAATTCATATCACGAATCATAGTCCCGCCAGAAATACCCAGGATCTGAGTTTGTACGGCACCACTGACCCCAGTTGTACAAAGGTCATTGTTCAAGACATTAAAAGATGGCGAGATTGCCGTTCCAGGTGGTGATTTTACTGTGGTTTCGTTGACGCTGTTACTGTTTGTCGTTACGGTGCTTGTGCTTTTTGAATCTGTAACGATCACATCAGATTGTGCGAAACTTAGCGAAGAAATAACAAAAAGCACCAAAAATGGTAGCTTTTTGAACATTGAGTGCCTCTATTTTTGCCGTTTTATGGTTGATTTCTTGACGTAAATCCTTTATAATTAAAAGAATTACCGCCATTAGTATTTATGTTTTAAAACATATATAAGAGAAATCTATGACTCCAAACCTTCTTATTTTCGATAATTTTTATAGTAATGTTTTAGACGTTAGGAATTATGCATTAAGTTTACCATTTAATGTTACAGGAAATTACCCAGGAGCAAGAACTGAATCATTAAAAGGTAAAGATAGCGAAAATGCTAAAGAACTCTTTGAATCGATTTTAAGAAAAAAAATAATTTGGTGGCCGGATCAATACAATACAGCATTTCAGTATACGACAAAGGATGCAAAAACTTGGATTCACTATGATCCTACGAATTGGGCAGCCGTTTTATATCTAACGCCAGATGCGCCAACAGAATCAGGTACAGCAATTTATCAAAACAAAGATAGTAAAATCTTCATGTTAGATAGAAATGACCCAAATACCGATTATAACTCAAATCAAATAATTAATGATGAATCTAAATGGGAACCAATAATACAAGTTTCAAACATCTTTAATCGTCTTGTTATGTACAGAGGTGAGTATTATCATAGAAGTATGTTGCCAGGATTTGGTGACAATCAATTTAACGGAAGGTTGTTTCAAACTTTCTTTTTTAACACTGAACAATAGGAAAAAATATGAATATTATTGGTTTAAAACTTGTAACAGGTGAAGAAATCATTTCTAATTTAGAGTACACGGAAGATGGTAGATTCAAACTAATAAATGCTTTACAACTTAGGGTCATGCCGCCACAGATGAGAGGTAATGAACCTTCAATGGGGTTTGTGCCTTTTCCCGCTTTGGCAAAAATGAACGAAAATAATAATATTGTTGTAATTGAACCTATTCATGTAGTATACTCTTATACTCCCGACGATAATATTGTTGATAACTATCGAGCAGTATTTTCTGGCATTGTAACTCCATCAAAACAAATCATCACAAGCTAATGTCAAACTTTTACACAAATGTGCAATCTGTAGGCAATAATATACTCTTTCGTGGTGTTTCTAAGGGTAAAAAAGTAAAAGGTAAAATTGCCTATCAGCCTAGATTTTTTGAACTTTCTAAAAAGGTTACAAATTTTACAAATCTGCAAGGTGAATATCTACAAGAAATAAAGTTTGATTCTATGCGTGAAGCCAGAGATTATTTCCGTCAATTCGAAAATGTCTCAGGTAAAAAAATCTATGGTAATTCTAGATTTGAATATGCATATATTGCAGATCATTACAAAGGTATGATCGAATGGGATTTCAATAAAATTGATATTGCAGTCATCGATATCGAAGTTGGGTCAGAGAATGGTTTTCCTGACCCATATCAAGCTAATGAACCAATCACGGCTATTGCTTGGAAAGTGTTAAATGGTCACATGTACGTTTGGGGTTGTGGTGAATTCAAAAATGATACGCCAGAAACTGTGACATATTACAAATGTAAAGATGAATGGACTCTTTGCACAAGTTTTCTAAATGCTTGGGCTTTGAAAACCCCTGATGTTTTGACTGGTTGGAATACAGAGTTTTTTGATATTCCATATCTGGTTAACAGGTTTAAAAAAATCTTGGGTGAAGATTACGCAAAGAAACTTTCTCCTTGGAATTTAATTTCTGAGAGAAAAGTTTTTGTCATGAACAAACAACAGACGGTTTATGATCTTGTGGGTATCGGGCATCTAGATTATTTGGAACTTTACAAATGGTATTCACCTAACGGAAAGTCACAAGAATCATACAAACTTGATAACATTGCCAATGTTGAGTTAGGTGAACGAAAGCTATCATATGATGAGTACGACTCTTTACATCAACTCTATAAGCTAAACTTTCAGAAATTCATCGAATATAATATCAAAGACGTTGAGCTTATCATTCGAATGGAAGATAAGTTGAAACTGTTGGAGTTGGCACTGACGCTTGCATACGATACAAAATCAAATTATACCGACGTATTTGCACAGACGAGAATGTGGGACGCTCTGACATATAATCATTTGCTGGAAAAAAATGTTATTGTACCTCCAAGAGTAATTCAAGAAAAAAGCTCTGCTTTTGAAGGTGCTTATGTTAAAGAACCGCAGGTTGGAAAACATGATTGGGTTGCATCATTTGACCTCGATAGTTTGTATCCACACCTTATGATGCAGTATAATATTTCTCCCGAAACTTTGATTGAACCGGAAAACTATACTGCCGAAATGCGAGAAATACTTTCATCGGGTGTAGATGTTGAAAAGCTTCTTTCGAAAAAAATAGATGTGAGTCAATTAAAAGATGCTACACTTACACCGAATGGGCAATTTTTCAGGACAGATTTTCAGGGCTTTCTTCCTAAGATGATGGAAGAAATGTATGAAGATCGTAAAAAATTCAAGAAGTTGATGCTTCAAGCTAAACAAGAATATGAGAATGAAAAGGATGAAAACAAAAAGTTTGAGATAGAAAAGAGAATTGCACGATATAACAATCTACAGTTAGCAAAAAAAGTTTCTCTAAACTCTGCTTACGGTGCTCTTGGTTCACAGTATTTTAGATTTTATGATTTGAGAATGGCTCTCGCTGTCACCCTGGCAGGCCAATTGTCTATTCGTTGGATCGAAAATAAGCTGAATCAGTATATGAACTCACTACTTAAAACTAATAAAGACTATGTGATCGCTTCTGATACAGATTCAATTTATTTGAGACTCAATGAATTGGTACAAAAAGTATATGGAACAAAAGACGAAATTTCTTTGCATGGTCAAAAAATAATTGAGTTTATGGATCGTGTTTGTCAAGAAAAACTGCAACCATTCATCGATAAAAGTTATGCCGAATTGGCAGAATATGTTCATGCGTATGCTCAAAAAATGAGAATGAAACGTGAAGCTCTGGCGGACAAAGGCATTTGGACTGCAAAGAAACGTTATATCATGCATGTATATAATAATGAAGGTGTTCAATATCAAGAACCGCAGATGAAAGTCATGGGTCTTGAAATGATTAAATCTTCTACGCCTGCGCCTGTGCGTGAGAAAATGAAGCAAGCTTTGGAAATTATGATGAGAGGTGAAGAGAGTGATATTCACAAGTTTATAGACGATTTCAAACGTGAGTTTAAAAGCTTGCCGCCTGAAGAAATTTCTTTCCCTAGAGGTATAAATGGGTTGAGTGAATATTCAAACAAAACTACCATTTACTCAAAAGGTACACCTATTCATGTAAAGGGTGCATTACTATATAATAATTATCTGCAAGAAAAAGGTTTGACTAAAAAATACCCTCTGATTCAAGAAGGTGAAAAGATAAAGTTTACTTATCTGAAAAAACCTAATCCGTTTAAAGATAGTGTTATTTCTTTTCCCGGCAGGTTACCTACCGAATTCAATTTAGATCCATACATTGATTATGAAATGCAATTCGAAAAAACCTTTCTAGACCCTATTAAAGTGGTATTGGATTGTATGAATTGGTCGACAGAAAAAACAGTTTCACTCTTTGATTAAGGAAAATATATGAGTATCCTTGAAAAAATTAAAAAGAATAGTAGCATTAAAGAATCTTCCATCCTGTCCAAGTCTAAATTTTTCACAGACAAAGATATGATTCCCACTTCAATACCTATCATTAATGTTGCGTTGAGTGGTAGACTGGATGGTGGTTTGACACCTGGGCTTACGATGTGGGCAGGCCCTTCTAAACATTTTAAGACGGCATTTAGTTTGTTGATGGCTAAGTCTTATCTAGACAAATATGAAGACTCAGCTTTGTTATTTTATGATTCAGAATTTGGTACACCTCAATCATACTTTGATACGTTTAATATCGATAAAGACCGAGTGTATCATACACCTATCACTGATATCGAGCAGTTGAAATTTGATATCATGAATCAATTACAGAATATTGACAGAGGTGATAGACTTATTATTGTCGTAGATTCGATTGGAAATCTTGCATCTAAAAAAGAAGTTGAAGATGCACTCGATCAAAAATCTGTCGCAGATATGTCCAGAGCAAAACAAATTAAGTCTTTATTCAGAATGATCACACCTCATCTTTCAATGAAAGATATTCCAATGGTAGTTGTGAATCATACTTATAAAGAAATTGGAATGTTTCCAAAAGATATCGTTGGTGGCGGAACAGGATCATATTACTCTGCTGATAATATTTTTATCATAGGAAGACAACAAGAAAAGGAAGGCACAGAAATTGTTGGATACAATTTTATCATCAATGTCGAAAAGTCTAGATATGTTAAAGAAAAATCTAAAATACCTGTCACTGTATCTTTTGATGGTGGTATTAGTAAGTGGTCTGGTCTATTGGATATCGCTCTTGAATCCGGGCATGTTATCAAACCATCTAATGGTTGGTATTCAAAGGTAAATGTTGATACTGGTGAAATTGAAGATAAAAAATATCGTGAAAAAGACACAGACAGCAAAGATTTCTGGATGCCAATTTTAAAACAAAAAAGCTTTAGAGATTTCATTGAAACAAAATATAGAGTAGCATCAGGTGAAATTATAAAGCATGAAGAAGAGGAAACAGAAGATGAAACAGCTTAAAGAAGGTGTTGATTTTAATTATGTCATACCAGAAAGTGAAGAAACCACTGTAGGAATAAAACTGCTCTCAGGCAAATACATCGACACAGTATATCAATATGGTAAAGTAAAATTTGAAGAAGAAAAAACAGGTGACGTTTACTTAAATTTCATTTATAATATCATTGAGTCTCCTATGGACAAAAGTGATTTGGAAAAAAGTGAAGAATTTAAAAATCACATAGGTGATATACTTGTTTCGATAATGTCGGAAAATATTGACAAAAGGATGATTGATGAAACTGGAACAGACTATTTTGAGGAACCTGATACAAAATGAAGATTATCTCAGAAAGGTTTTACCGTTCGTAAAAGATGAATATTTTTCAGATCGTATTGAAAAAATTATCTTTAAAGAAATTGGTGATTTCACAGAAAAATATAACACA
>Ga0222713_10000866_pt1 | contig 34754 bp, 51 predicted proteins | sample C33_649DmetaG_FD_165061 | JGI IMG/M metagenome (GOLD analysis project Ga0222713, IMG submission 165061) | Estuarine water microbial communities from San Francisco Bay, California, United States - C33_649D | ecosystem: Environmental > Aquatic > Marine > Unclassified | place: USA: California... | reverse complement strand
ATTTGGCAGAGAATGAACCAAAATTTAGACCTATTAATTTAAAAATTAATGTTCTTAGTAATGGTCTTTATGTTCCATTCTAAAAGAAAATAAAATAATGCTATTTATGATTGTAAACTAAACAAACAACCAAATGAAATTAGATTTTAACTTTGACTTTATCGGTCTTGATGACCAAGTTTTTGAGGGTGGTAACGCTGGTAAAATGTTAGCTGGCGCATTAGCCTCCGCATCCAAAGGAGATGCACTTAAATTTTGGGATTGGGCAAAGAAACTATTTAAAGGCGAGCTCTTAGATTTAGACAAGTCAGACCAAGAAACTTTAAAAGGATTTGTAAAAGATTCAGAGTCGTTTACCGTTTTAGCAAAAGCGCAGTTATTAGAAATATTTATAAAAGACTAATATGATAGTATTCATTGAGCCAATTAAGGGAGTAAGAGAAATAGCAGACCGAGTAGAAATTAAGGTTGTTAATTACGCTCTTCAGAATCCTGAGCAAACTTTGTATTTTAAATTAATGAGCCAATTTAATCCTATGATTGAAGAAGGCAATCTAATAATCCCTGAGCCAATCGTGGCGCAATGGGGAGTCGATGACTCATTTATTGTTAAATGGGCGCTTGAAACATTAGGCTTAGAAAAAAAGAAAATAGTTCCTTTGGAGGAAACTTTAGAAGAAGAAGTTGCACCTGAAATTGAAGGCGAATAATGAATGATTGGGAAGAGGTAATAATACCAGGCGCAACGGGTTTGTTCGGTTCATTAATTACCTGGCTATTTGGTCGCAAAAAAGAAAAAATAGAAGTTGAATCTTCTGAAATTACTAACGTTCAAGAAGCTATAAAAATTTGGAGAGAAATGGCAACAGATTTAAAGGCAGAGGTTGCTGATTTAAAAGAGAAAGTAGAAACCTTGACTACTGAGATTCATAATTTAAGAAGTGAAAACATTGAATTAAGAGCAAAATTAGATGAGCATCAACCAAATAAGCCTAAACGTAATGGTAACAAGCCAACAAGCACTTAAAAAATACGGAGTAGCAATTCAAACAAATCCTAATTTAATTCTTTGGGATGTCCCAACTAATTTAGAAATTGGAATAATTCCAAAAAGAATTTATTGTAATAAGGATATGGTTATACCATTAACCAATGCTTTTAAAAAACTTATTGATACAAATTGTGTCAAAGAATTAAAGACTTGGGATGGGTGTTTTAATATAAGAAAAAAAAGAGGTTTAAATACAATGAGTTTACATTCTTGGGCAATCGCAATAGATGTAAATGCTTTTGAAAATGGATTAAACCAAATACCAAAATTATCAAAAGAATTTGTTGAATGTTTTATTTCTTCGGGATTTGATTGGGGTGGAACTTGGACAAGAAAAGATGGGATGCATTTTCAATTATCTAAAATATGAAAAGATTACTTATAAGTTTGCTAATTGCAAACTTTTTTATTTCATGTCGACCACAAAAATCGGTCATAATCGAAAAAGAAAAGATTCGTATTGATACGATTCGTGACTACAAAGTAATTACAAAATTCAATGCGGTATATGATACGCTAATCATTGAGAATCCTTGCGATTCTACGGGCATCTTAAACACTTTTTATTCAAAGATAACCGTTCCACAAGGTAAGATAATTATAAGGTCTTACAAGGGCAACATTCAAGCAACCGTTAACATTGATTCTATCGAAAACGTGTACAAAAATATGTACATTTCAAGTTTGCATACAGATAGTTTAATTTCGGCTAAAGAAAAGGTAACAAATATTATTCCTACTTGGTGCTTATTGACTATCATATTTCAGGGATTAATCATTTTTGGGTATCTTTACATAAAAATATTTTATGTATAAAATAGAAATTGAACCTGTGGAAAAACCTAAATCAAGAGCAAATGATTTGCTTAATACAATGATGGATGTATTAGAAAATATTCAATATGTCGATGATGCTGGATTTGCTTTAAGGATGAAAGTCCTTAACAACATCGAATTTTTGGTCGATGTTATAATGGAAGAATATGAACAAGGAAGATAAAATCACTAAGATAAGAGAACATTTTTATTCTACAAATCTAAGTAAAACTGATTTTCATAAATCATTCTTTGGAATGTATGGATATCAAAATGCTGATTCTTTAAGAAAGTTTATGATTAAAAAAAATATAACTTCAAAGGATAGGTCATTACAAGAAATAAATAAAATCATCCCTCCAGTAGTTGCAAACTATAATCTTGAAACTTTAGACAATTTTGGAATTGAAGAAAGCATTGGCAAGGAATATTTATCTGCTAAATTGCCAAATCATTTAAAAAAGATTGGAATACTTTCAGACATACATTTCCCTTATCACGACTTGCAAGCTTTGACTTGCGCTATTAAATATTTAAAGGAGCAAGATATTGATTGCTTATATCTTAATGGAGATATTCAAGACTTCTATTCTATATCAAGGCACGAAAAGGAAAAAGATCTGCGGGACTTTAAACGTGAAGTAGATATGAACAGGGATTTTTTGCAAAGGCTTAGAGATTTATTTAGAACAATTCCAATTTATTACAAGTTAGGAAACCATGAAAATAGATTTGCAAAAGCGTTAAATGTGGAGGCTGAAGAATTTGCTCAGTTACACGACCTACAATTTGATGTATTTTTTAGGCTTGATAAGTTAGGTATTACAATGATTGAGGATTGGCAAGGCATGGAAATGGGAGATTTATTAGTGTTACACGGACACGAATTACAAGGCGCTGGAGGGATAAATCCAAGTCAAAATCTATTTAATAAGACCATTTGTAATACTTTAATCGGTCATGTGCATCGTACTTCAGCAACTCAAAAAAAGACTGGATTTAAGGAATTTATTAATACATATAGTATTGGATGCTTAACTTTGCTAAGTCCTAAGTATATGCCGTTTAGTATGCATAATCACGGCTTTGCCATTGTAGAAATTGAGAACGGAAAATCAAGTGTTAAAAATATACAAATAAAAGAAGGAAAAATTGTTTAAGTTTGTGTTTTCATAGTTAGATAGGTTTAAGTAATAGAATCCCCTTTGGTCATTCCGATGGGGATTTTTGTTTTATAACATATTTATTTAATAGGTTTTTAATAGGTAACCTATTTTTGACCTATTTTTTTCCTAATCTAAAATAATAATAAAAAAATATTAAAATAATTTTTTATTTGGGTATTATTTCGTATATTTACATATCCAATAAGGATAATCTTAAACCATAAAAAAATGACTAATTTAGAAAAAACATCAGAATTTATTAAATCCTTAAATTTACAAGAGGATTCATTTTACGCAATCACAATCTGGAAAGATAGTGCAACCCTACAAGGTCACATTACAAGTGATTTATTAAGTACATTTAATCGTATATCAAAAACGGGAAAATTTATTAATGGTAACGTAGAGTTTTTTATAGAAGACTTAGAAAATTGCCAAGAATATAAATTTAACATAGTATTAACGTAGTTTTAAAGCCGAGCCGAAGCGGATTCTTCGGCAATCTTAAACCAATCAAAAATGAAAGCATTATTAATTAACTCACTAACAAGAGAAATTACCGAAGTAGAAGGTAACTTTCAGGATTACAGAGAAATTGCAAAATTTCTAAAGTGCGAATATATCGAAGGCGCACATACTTATGATAATAACGACACAATCTTTGTAGACGAAGAGGGATTATTTAATCATCAAGGTACGGGTTTTGAAGTAGCAGATAGTCATCAAGAGTTTTTCGTAGGAAACGGAATATTAGTAGGTCACACAAATAGCGGAAACTCTAGAGATGCAAAAACTAAAATAGAAGAATTAAAATCACAAATAACATTTTGCTACATATGAAAAATCTAACAATAGACAAAAGTCACGGTTCGCCGTACGACAGAGGAAGTGCAGATTCATATTATCGCAGAAGAAGACTTCCACATAAATGGCCTGAAGGAACTTATCACGGGAAATACGTTATACTAACAGACCCAAAAGAGATTGAAGAATATTTTTTAGGATATGATGAAAATGATGATTTTAAAGATTGGGGAGAATAAAAATAATTAAAAAACTTTTTTATTTCCTTAAATATTAGTATATTTGTAAACAATAAACCAATCAAAAATGAAAAAAACAATCGAGTGGATTAAAGATTTTTATCAAACAGACCGAGAAGGTTTATTTGGTAGCATTGCAATCGCAATTTTTGGATACATTTTATATTGTCACATCATACCAATAATTTTAGGATTATGAAAACAATAAAAATCAAATTTAAAGACCAAGCGGGATTTTATTTCTGCACTTGGTCATATATCACAATCGAAGATCTTTGGAGAAAAATCTGCAAAGAAGAAAGAGAATACAAATCAAAATTTCAACAAGTTATCATTGACTAAATGAAAAATCTATTTAAAGCATTATCAAATTTTCAAAGTGAATGCCCAGTCATTCATCAAGACACAAAAGGGTTTAATTATACATATGCAGACCTAAGCAAAATTCATTCAATCATTAATCCAATTTTAAGAAAACACGGATTATGCATAACTCAGCCATTAGAAAAAAAAGGGATTAGAACAATCCTATATCATCTGGAATCAGGAGAATCACTAGAATCCTATATTACTATCCCAAGAGTTGAATTAAAAGGACAAAACGATTATCAGTCTTATGGCTCAGGGATAACGTATTTTAAAAGATACTCTATATCGGCAATGCTTTCTATAATTACCGACAAAGATTTAGACGCTTGTGGAGTACAAGAGCAACCTAAAAGTTTACAAATATGGAAACAAGAAATTGAAAAATGTAAATCACTAGAAGAATTGCAAGCGTATTTTGACAGAAACATATCAGCCATTAATGACGAACAAAGAATTATTCAATTATTTACAACTAAAAAATTAAGTTTCACAATTAAACAACCAACCAAATGAGTAAATTAGTAAGCATTTCAATCAATGTAGATTTGTTAGACGAATCTAAATTTTACAAAGGTAAGAAAGGTACTTACCTAAACATCAGCGGATTTCTAAAGGAAGACCCTGATAATTACGGCAACTACGGTTTTGTTACTCAAGACAAAGTAAAAACTGCTGAGAGCAATGCCCCTATTCTAGGCAACTTTAAGATTAGAGAATTTGATAGTATCGGGAACGGAAAACCAAGTGAATATTATGATTCAAGCGCAGAAGTAGTAAGTATTAAAGTACTACCATTCTAATGGAAGAAATACAATTTAATCCACAACAATTTGAAATAGGGTTATTCGGACATAATCCAATTCAAGAAATGAGCAAGGCGCAAATCAATCACTTAGTGCATTTGATAAGCGAAGGCGTAAAAGAAGGGGGCAAGGACATAAAGTCTTTGCTCGCTATTGCATCTAAATATCAGTTACTATTTTCGGAACTAGAGAAAACCTTAAAAGAAGGTGCAGTAGATGAATTACTAAAATACGATAAAAGTAGATTTGAAATTCATAACGTAGAAATGCAAGTTGCTGAGGTCGGAACAAAATACGACTTTAGCGCAACAAAGCAATGGGTAGATTTACAAGAGCAAATCGATGAGTTAAAAGAAAAACAAAAAGAAGTCGAGAAGTTTTGTAGGTCAATTAAAAATAAAACTATAACGGTAGATGAAGAAACGGGAGAATCTTTCGAATTTTATCCACCAGCTAAATCAAGTACAACATCAATTAAAAAAACAATATTATGATAAAAATCAAAAAAATGAGTATTTATAAAGCAGTCGCAGATAGTTTAAACAAGAAAGGTATTCTGCCATTTAGCGCAAGAGAATGGAACAACGAAAATGTTCAGCAAGTAGTATACTGGAATACTAGAAACGAAGGAGATTATGTTAAATATCCTGAAGTAATGAATGAGTATGAAGAAATATTTAAAGCAATGCACGATGAAAAATCAAGGCAAGTCAAATAACTCAACCGAAATAGCAGAATTTCTCACGATGGTAGGCATCGTGGGAATCATAGCAGTATGGGTATTTTATTTAATCGTAAATTTATTAACATGAAAAAACTATCATTTAATCAATGGCAAGACCATTTAAGTAAGCAATTAGAAAAAGATCGTAAAAAACTTAACTTAATACCTAAACGTAAAAAAAATGAAAACAAGCTTTAGAAATTATCACGAAGACAATCCTCACATTTATGAAGAGTTTAAGAGATTAGCACAAATACTAATCAAAAGAGGTTACATTAGATTAGGGTCAAAACAAATAATGGAATACATAAGATTTGAAACTAAAATAACTGGAAATGATAAATTTAAAATTAACAACAATTATACATCAGGTTACTCCAGATTATTTGAAAAAGATTTTCCACAATACAATGGATATTTTTCTAAAAGGCTTGTAATCAACGAGTTATCTTAGTATATTTGTACCTAAAGAAATAAAAATGATTTTATATTTTTTAATAAAAACCTTAATCGCCCAGCCTCCCAAAAGTGCTGGGCATTTTTTAAACTATGTCAAAACTAATAATTAAAAACAGATACGGTGTAATACCAAATCATCTTCTAAATGATAGCGATATATCATTTAAGGCAAAAGGAATATATGCATACATACAATCTAAACCTGAAGATTGGGATTTTAGCGCAGAACGAATTAGTAATCAAACTAAAGAAGGATTGTCCTCAGTAAAATCAGCATTAATTGAATTAGAAAATAAAGGATACTTAAATAGAGAAAAGCATAAAAACTCAAAAGGATTTTGGGAAATAGAATATATCTTATTTGAAAATCCAGTGGTCGATAATCCACCGCTGGATAATCCACCGTTGGAAAATCCTACGGTGGAAAACCACACTAATAATAGTAAGCAAGATTATAGTAAAAAAGATATTAGTAAACAAGATATTAGTAATATTAGTAACGATTTAACGAATAGGGATTTAATATTTAATAAATGGTTTGACTATAAAAAGGAGAAAAAACAATCTTATAAGCCAATAGGCAAAGAATCACTTATAAAATCAAAAGAAATATGGTCAGACGAGCAATTAGAAATAGCAATTAGTTTTTCAATATCAAATAATTATTCAGGAATATTCTTACCAAAACAAAGCAACAATGGAAATTCAAATGATAGGCAAAGAGGAACAAGCATTGACCGAATGGAAGCCCTCAAAAATTGGTAGCAGTACGGCAATAGCAATACAACAAGCACAATCTTTTAATAACATTAGACTAAGAGATGAAGAAGATATAAAGCAAGTACTAAGGTACTCAATGTTATTAGTCGGATTAAGGGCAAACAATATGCCAACAAATGAGGAAAAGTTTATTCTAATAAATTTTATTAAATCAAATTTTGGCAATCAAACTCCCGAAGAAATAAGAATAGCTTTTGAAATGGCCGTAGCTGGAAAGTTTAATACCGATATTAAATCATACGAAAATTTTAGTTGCGAATATTTTGGAAGAATAATGAACGCTTATCTAGATTTTGCAAGACAAGAAATTAAAAATTTACCTAAACCAATCGAAGAAATGAAAGAACCCCCAAGTAACGAATACCTAAAGAAACAAGCAATAGAAATTGCCAACGATTATGCAACCGAATTAAATGTAACTCGATTAAAAAATCTTAAAGGACTAAGTGCACTTTATGACAACCTAGAATTATTTCAAATCATAAATATCCCAAAAGAAGAAAAGCTAGAATTATGGAAAAAATATTATAATATTGCAGACATTGAAGAAAGGAAAAGCGAATGCAAAAGACAATTATATATTAAATTTATAAATTCATTAGTTACATTTGATTGCCATATTGATAACGAAGGAAATATTAAACCAAACTAAAAATGAAAAGAAAACTAATTTACGGAACTGCGCTAGCATTTATTTGCTATGCTTATTATTATGCGATTAAAAATAAAGAGAAAATAGAAATAAAATCTGAGCCAAAGTGGGTATTCGGAATTTCCGAATTTGAGGATATTTACACCGATACAATAGATTTACGGTTATATACAAGTCATGGAAGATTAAAATATAATATAAAAGAAAATGCAAATCGATAAAGAAGAGTTACATTGGCTTTACATGGAATGGGTAAAACGAGTAGCAGATGAATGCGATTGGAAAACTCATTTTGGAACTCTTGAAATAGTAAATGCAATAGCAAATATCTTAGAGAATAATCCTCAGTTAATTAACAATAACGTTAAAGATAATTAACAAAATAATATCTATTTGTAAAATACGTTTTATATTATTTGTAGCAAAAATCTATCATTAAATGAGAAAATGTCACATAATGAGGGTAAAATGCGACAAATTATGTCACAATATTATGCATAATTGTGATACAACATTTAACAAATTAAAATTTAACAATTAACAAAGTTAGATATAATTGTGATACATTTATATGCAATAGGGTATAAATGATTAACATATTAAATTTTTATATGCTTTAAGGTATAATGAGAAACGAATACGAACATAAACTTCAGGTAGCAATTTGTCATTGGTTAGATTTAACTCAAGACTTTTATTATTACTCAATACCAAATGGTGGTGCAAGACATAGGCTTGTTGCTATTAAGTTAAAGATGGAAGGAGCAAAGGCTGGAGTGGCTGATATGTTTTGGATGGTTTCAAATAAAAAATGGAATGGTTTATTTGTAGAAGTAAAAATTAAAACTGGAACTCAACAACCAAATCAAAAATTATTTGAGCAGATAGCTATTAAACATGGATATTATTATGCGATTGTAAGAAGCATTTATGATTGCGAAAGTCTAATCCGTAAATTTAAATCAAATGAGATTTGAACGAGAACTACGAAAAGGCTATTCAATGGATTACAACGAGAGTACAACGAAGTACAATTCAATTAGTTATTGACTGCGCAACATATCAAGACCTAAATTATAGCCTTAAAATAAACCTAAACAGAATTAAAATTAACAACGGATCTTCAAGGCCAGCTTACCTTCAAACTAAAAAAATTAAGGATTATTTGGAAAAGCACAATCTTTAATGTAAACTTTGTGTTATGGTATATTTTGGATTAAAGCTAACAAGCAATGTAATTGAAATACTGCCATCTATTAGAATAAATTTGCAGAAGAAAAGCAGGAATGATTTAATTATAATTTCGTGGATAATATGGAAATTTATAATAGGGTATTATAAATAATGGAAGCATTAATATATAAAGCCATTTTAGTAGGAATTATCGAAGTGGCTTTTATTGTTTATTTCATTTTTGAGATAATAAGAAAATCAAAGGAATGACCAGGTCGCAAATCATTGAGGAACTATATAATTCTAAGGAAATAAAACAAGCCTTAATGAAAATGCACCCAGCAAATCTGCGAGAAGAATTAAAGCAAGAAATGTTTTTAAATCTATGCTCGATTACAGACGATAAGTTTTGGTCAATTTATAATAATAACGGAACAAGTGGATTAAAGTATTGGCTTGTAAGATGTATGCTTAATATGATTTATTCAACTGGAATGAATCAACCATTCTTTCGGCATTATAGAGCAAAATTTGAAAGCATTGATGGAATAGAAGACTTAGTTCAAATAGAAGATGAATCAAAGGATTATAAAGAAAAGCTATTTAATCAAGTAGAGATTGCACGAAAAGAACTATCTTGGTATGAAGATATGCTACTTAATACTTACGTTGAATTAAATTTTAATCAGACAGAGATTTCAAGAAAGACTGGAATACCTTATATGTCAATAGTCAAAACGATTTCAAACATTAAAAAGAAGATAAGGGATGAAGCCTGATGAGAAAGCTAAAAGTTTGTTAATAAATGCCCTTTATTTTTGTGGCAATAAATCATTTGCTTTTGAATTGGCTTTGTATTTTTGTTCTTTAGTGCTTGAGCAAAAACTAAAGGCAGATGACCGTGCCTACTGGAGTGTAGTTCAAGATGAAATTTATCAAACAAACAAATGATAACAATAATCGCAGCCGTTTCTTTTGCCGTTTTTTTTACAATGACTAATTTATATCAGTCATTTGGACTAAACTTTAAGCCGTTTAGTTGTACTCCTTGTTTAAGTACATGGAGCGCCATCGTTTTAATTGTCATTCCTATGCAATATCAAGAATGGATTGCAATCGTATTTAGTTCGGGTATTTTAGGAGCGGTCATTTTTAGATTAATAAACAAACTATGAACGAGCAAGAGATAGCATTTATAGAAGCTAACATTATAAACTTTGAGGCAGTTGCTTTAGGATTTACTAAAAACATTGACCGAGAAATACTTGAAGAATATGCGAGCCTTTACCGTAAATATTTAAACAAGGATTTTAACTTTAATTCGTGGTGTGGCTCTTGCGTATTTGATATGCTCAAAAGATTATCTGCACATTATGAAGGAATAAAGTATATTGCAAAACTCAACCAAACAAAACCAAACAATGTCCAAACTAAGAATCTGCGCTATCGGGGGTAGACATTCGGGAGTTACATACCATCGTCTTGCGTTACCATTGTCTGTAATGAAAAAAGAATATTGTATTATTACGGATACAATGACCGAAGAGATGCTTATCGAAAAAAACATTAATGTAGTTGTAGTCAATCGTTTCTGCGAATTAATACCTTTACCTAATTTATTAAAATTAAAAGCTAAGTTAGGCTTTAAGTTAGTTGTAGATATAGATGACTACTGGGAATTGTTTAGCCAACATTTATCTGCGCCAACATATCGGTCTTTAGGAATAACTCAAATAATTAAAAATTATATAAAAGTAGCTGATGTAGTTACAACAACTCATAACCGATTACGGCTTGAGATAATTAAGATAAATCCTAACTGCTTTATTCTGCCGAATGCTTTGCCGTTTGACAAAGACCAATTTACTGCGGTAAGAAATGTAAACGAATTTGTTAATATTGCTCACACGGGTAGCATCACTCACTTTCCTGATATGAGGCAATTAAAGAATCCGATTAGAGAATTAGCAAAGTCTAAATCTTTTAAGGAGTCGACACGAATGCTTCTTTGTGGCTGGAATAAAGCAAATGAGTTTCATTGGAAGCAAATGGGGGATTGGTTTACTGCTGGCGAAAGATTAAACCACAAGATACTTGAATCGATGCCCGTAGATTTGTACATGAATTTCTATTTGGAGGCTGACATATTGCTTGCTCCATTGCTTGATAATAAATTTAACCGATTAAAATCTAATCTAAAGGCATTAGAGGCTGGAGCAAAAAGGATTCCATTGATGGCAATTAAACGAGCGCCATACGATGACATTCCAACGGTATGCTGGGTTAATAATTGGGAAAGAGATATTAAAAGAATGGTATTCTCAAAACAAATGAGAACGGATTTTGGAGAATCAAATGCTGAATATGTCCGAGAGCATTACGATTTATTTAAAATTAATGAGGATAGATTTGCTATTTATTCTAAACTAATAGAATGAGCGTAACTGACAAAGAATTTTTTGATTGTGAAATATCTTGGGGCATAACTCCCGAAAATCCTGACTATTATAATTTGATGGATGCAACGGCTAATATAATTATTGATTATTCTAAAAACATAATCGAGATAGGCGCTGGTATGGGAACGCTTGGAGAATGCTTGCAAAAGAAGGGTATTAATTACTATGGCATTGAGCCAAATAAATATCATAGAGATTTTGCTTATTCAAGAGGATTAATATTATGTGATTTAGAAGATTATCCTACTAATTGCCAAATGATTGTTAGCATAGAAGTTATGGAGCATTTGACTGATAAGCAGATTCAAGATTATTTAAATAAAATTAGTTGTGAATATTTCTTATTTTCATCAACTCCTTATTACACAACTCCTGAGCAAGATGCTTCGTGGGGTCATATCAATATTAAATCAGAAGAAAAGTGGATTGAATTTTTTAGTCAGTTTGGATTTACATTAGAAAAAAAATTAACTTTACCGACCGAGTGGTCATTACTTTTTAAAAAATGAATATCATAACAACCAAAATTACGGATATTAAGGCTAATCCTAATAATCCAAGAATCATTAAAGACCATAAATTTAAAAAATTGGTGGCATCAATTAAAGAGTTTCCTGAAATGTTAGCATTAAGACCTATTGTTGTTAATAACGATATGATAGTTCTTGGTGGCAATATGAGATTAAGGGCTTGCAAAGAGGCTGGCCTAAAAGAGGTTCCTGTTATAATGGCATCCGATTTATCTGAAGCACAACAAAAAGAATTTATAATTAAAGATAATTTAGGTTCGGGAGAATGGGATTGGGATAATCTAGCTAACGAGTGGAATGACAATAACCTAAATGAATGGGGATTAATTCAATGGGATATTCCTGAGTATCAGCCAACATTAGAGCCACAAACAAATTACAAGGAGGTAACCGATAATGATGTAATGAAAAAAGCACGGGAACTCGCCGACAAGTTTATTCAAGAATCCTTAGAAGCTGATATTCTTTGTCCTTCTTGTGGTCACGAATTTAAAGTACAACTATGATAGACATAGAAATAGAACAATTCATTAATAACAATGAATGGATATTTGCTAAGACATACGCAAAAACAACACCGCATGAATATTGCTTGTTTAATAAAAGTAAAGATAGAGAGCAATACAATAGATTTGTTTTGCATATGAAACAGAATCTAAATAAAGAAAGATTTTTTAATACATATTTTAGCTATTTTTATTTTGGGGAATATAAATATTGGACAATGGAAAGAGTTGGTCATCAACCTATTTTAATTAATAGAGCATTAAAAATAAATAAATATGATAACTAATATTAAAAACCACAGAGTACAAAATCAAAACGTAATGCTAGGCATAGATGAATTGATGCAAGGCAGGAAAGCAAATATCTTTTATTCCGACCCACCTTGGGGGCAAGGCAATATTTCTTATTGGCAAACAATTAATAAAAGACATAATAATATTGACCCAGAAAATATTAATTACAATGATTTTCTAAATCAAATATTTAGTTTAGCATCAAAGCATACATCAGGTATTGTATTAATTGAATATGGAATAAAATGGGAAAAGGATTTAATAGATATTGGAATTAATCATAATTTAGAGCATTTGGGTGTAGCACAAGTTTGCTATAAATCAGGCAGTAAAATGTTGCCACATCATAAACATTTTTTTAAAACTAAAGACTACAATTGGAATGGCAACATAAATGAAATAATTAAAGAAATCACTGGAGGGACTGGGTTAAAAAATATTATAAAGTCTGCAATTCCTTTTGCTGTTAAAGAAGGGATTATATTAGACCCTTGTTGTGGATTAGGAATGACTGCTGAAATGGCTATATCGCTTGGGATGAATTTTTATGGGAATGAGCTAAATAAGAAAAGATTACAAACTACTATAAATAAATTATCTAAATGACAATATCTGCAATTAATTTAGAATTAATAAAATCGTATATTCCTCAGACAAAACGAGAAGGTCTTGCTGGATATTCTAATAAGGCAAATTATTATGGAGCATTTATTGATAACAAGTTAATTGGATTTTGTTCTATTCAATATTATAATAAAACGGCAAAATTTAATAATCTTTATATATTTAAAGAGCATAGAAGAAATGGATATTTTCGAGAATTATTAGACTTTAGAATTAAAGAAGCAAAAGCCAATAATTGTACTAATATAATTGCATCTTGCACTAAAATGTCTTTACCTGAATATTTAAATAGAGGGGCAATAATTACAAGAGAATATAAAATATGTACAAACATTAAATTAGCAATATGAAATTCTATAAAGACACAAATGTATTAGAGGAAGCCAAAGCTAGAATTAATAGAATATTTGATGAATTTAATAATGTAGTTGTAGGATTTAGTGGAGGCAAAGATAGTACTTGCGTATTAAATCTTGCTCTTCAAATAGCAAAAGAAAGAAACCGATTGCCACAAAAGGTAATGTTTGTCGACCAAGAGGCTGAATGGCAATCTGCTATTGACTATGTAAAAGAGATAATGTACAGAGATGATGTAGAACCTTATTGGATACAAGTACCTTTTAAAATAACCAATTCAGCATCAACAACCTCAGACCATTTAGAGGCTTGGGGAGAAGGACAAAAATGGATGAGGGATAAAGACCCAATATCTATTAAAGAGAATATTTATAAGACTGGTAAAAATTCATCGCATTTAGATGAGTTCTATAAGTTCTTTCCTAACTTCTTTAAATATCAATTTCCTAATATTAAATCAGCATATTTAGCTGGAGTAAGAGCAGAGGAAAGCCCAACAAGGGCAGTAGCTTTAACAAACTCAGTAACATACAAAGATATTACTTGGGGTAAAACACTTAATAAAGCAGAAGAGCATTATACATTTTATCCATTATATGATTGGTCTTATACTGATGTGTGGAAAGCAATACATCAGCATGATTGGAATTACTGCAAGGTTTATGATTATATGTATCAGCATGGATATCAAGTTAAAGATATGCGTGTAAGTAACTTGCATCACGAAACTGCTATTAAACAACTTTTCTTTCTTCAAGAAATAGAAGGAGATACATATAACAAACTTACTGAAAGATTGCAAGGGGTGTCAACGGCTAGCAGGTTTGGAGAAGACGATTTCTTTATTAAAGAGTTACCATATATGTTTTCTGATTGGAAGGAATATAGGGATTTCCTTATAGATAAATTATTGCCCGAAACTTCAGTAATATTGTTTAAAAAGCATTTTGATAAATTAGATAATAAGTACGGAACAATGCGCAATAAAGATACCTTTTATAAAGTATGCGTTCAATCAATAGTTATTAATGACTTTGGGTTTGTAAAAATAACAAATTGGGAAAGGAATCCTGATGTACATACTTGGAGAAAATACCAAAAAGGCACAATATCAAGACACACAATCAAATGTAAGTATATATGATACATCAGAAATTAAAAGAAGCATTTAATAATTCAGAAGATAAAATGCAATTTATTTATGAGTTAAGAGAATTTATTCATAAGGAGTTAAGTCCTTTAAGTGGGCAACCTATTGACCTAGTTAGATGGGTCAACATTGATAAGGTACAAGCTAATGATTACAATCCTAATTCAGTTGCAAGGACTGAAATGGGATTGCTTTATACTTCAATTAAACACGATGGGTACACGCAACCCGTTGTTACAATCTACGATGAAAAACTAGATAAGTATATTATTGTTGATGGCTTTCATAGGTACTTTACTTGTAAATCAAATAAAGATATTCTTGAAAGAAATAATGGATGTCTTCCTATTGTTGTAATTGAAAAAGATATTAACGATAGAATGGCAAGTACTGTTAGGCACAACAGAGCAAGGGGGAAACATAGTATATCGGGAATGTCAAGTATGGTATTTCAGATGCTAGAAAATGGGTGGTCTGATGCAGAGATCTGTAATGAGTTAGGGATGGAGTCAGAGGAAATATTAAGGCTAAAACACATAACTGGATTTAGTAAACTATTTGAGAACGTAGAATACAAAAAGGCTTGGGAATCTAAAGAGCAAGTAAAAATCAGACAGAAGTATAATAATAAATAAAATGGCAAATGCAGAAAATATATTAAATCAAGGATTTCATACAAATCCTGAAAGGATAAATAAAAATGGAAGACCTAGAAAATATGTTACATTGTTAAAAGAAAATGGATATAAACTATCTGAGATAAATGACACGATTCAGTCTATGATGGCAATGACTACGGATGAATTAAAAGAAATATTTATTGATGAGAGTAGCACAATATTAGAAAAGACTATTGCTAATGCAATGAAGAAAAGCATTGACAAGGGGAGTCTATATAGTTTAGAAACATTGCTTACAAGAGTTTACGGAAGACCATCGGAACAATCTAATATTGATATTAAAAGCGATAATAAAATAGTAGTTAGATTTGAACCTTACGACAATGGAAATAATATTACCGAAGCCACATAGTACACAATTAAATGTATTAAATTCTAAAAGTAGATTTATTGTTTTAATGTGTGGAAGGAGATGGGGCAAATCGCTTGTGTCTCAAGTTATAGCAATACAAGATTGCTTAAAAGGTAAAAGCGTTGCATACGTTACACCGACATTCTTATTAGCTAAAGTATTTTTTGGGGAAGTTTGTTCTTTGTTGCCTGAAGGTAGTTATACTACCAATATGTCTTCATTAATAATCAAATTTATTACTGGAGGTCAAATTAGATTCTTTACTGGAGTAAGGCTTGATTCATTTAGGGGATTAAAATTTCATCGTGTAATTATAGATGAAGCATCTTTTATTCCTGATTTAGAAAAGGGATGGATGAATTCAATAAGACCTACATTAACCGATTATCAGGGTACTGCAATTTTTTTATCTACACCTAAAGGTAAAAACTATTTTTATAGTTTATGGATGAAACAAGATGAAGAGCAATGGGAAAGTTTTAAATATACTACATACGATAATCCACATATTTCTAAGTCTGAAATAGACGATGCTAAAATAAGTTTACCGATGCCTATATTTGAACAAGAATATATGGCTAATCCAATGGAAAATTCATCTAATCCATTTGGTAGTTCTAATATAATTAAATGCGTTTCTGATATATCAATAAATCCAGTTAAGGTTTATGGAATTGACCTTGCTAAATACTCTGATTTTACCGTTATAATAGGATTAGATAGTTCAGGAAATGTATGTTATTTCGATAGGTTTCAAAAAGATTGGGCATCGACTCAAAATACAATACGTAATTTACCTAAAGCGCCTATGCTTATAGATTGCACGGGAGTAGGCGACCCGGTGGTAGAACAATTACAAAGAGAAGGATTAGATGTAGAGGGATTTAAATTTACTTCTCAGTCAAAGCAAGATTTAATGTTAGGTTTACAAGTAGCTATCCACCAAGAAAGGATACATTTCCCTGACAATATAATAAAAGACGAATTAGATATTTTTGAATTTAAATATACTTCTTATGGAGTTACGTATTCAGCCCCTACTGGATTTCACGATGACACCGTATGCGCACTAGCATTAGCTTGGCGCAAGTTTGATTTTAAGTCAGGTACGGGTCGATACAACTTTGCTTAATTAGCTATTTATAATTATGAACTGGAAAGATGTCACGGTATGGCAATGGCAACAAATTCAAGTCTTATCCGATAAAAAGGATTTAATCAAAGATTATGATTTGATTCTTGAAACGGTTGCAATTTTACAACATAAAACAAAGCAAGAAATTCTTGCATTAGATAAAAATAAAATAAACCAAATAGTAAAGGACATTGAATTTTTAAATAATTCAAATCCTGAATTTAAAGCGGTTAATTTTATAAGGGTAGGAAAGAAAAAGTATAAATGCAATTACGATGCTAAGTTTAGTCCAGCGGGCAGGTACATTGAAACTAAATATTTCTTAACTGATATAAAAGCAAACTTACATAAGATAGGCGCATCAATGATTTTACCTATGCGACCTACTTGGCTAGGATGGAAAGAAGATAAATATGAATCTAAATATCATATTGATTATGCAGAAGATTTATTGTCTGCACCATTTGAACAAGTGTTTGGAAGTGTAATGAATTGGATTACTAATATTAAAAATCTTGATTCAGGATTTAAGGGATTATTTAATTCAGAAGGGAAAGGAGAAGTTGAAGATATAAGGCAAGTTAAAAATAGTTTTATGAATCAGTTTGGTTGGATATATCAGGCTTCGTTAATTAGTGAACACGAAAAGATTAAACTTGAAGATGTATTTGAATTACCAGCAATTCAGTTTTTAAATGATTTAAGTTATATATCCGCTAAAATAAATTACGATAACGAACAAAGGAAAAAGATAAGTGGCAACAAATATAACTAAGGAGCAATTAGCAAATTTAGACATACTCGAATTAACGGGTAAGGACGCCAAATATTATGGTACTCCTAAAGCCTTAGATTCAGTTGGAAAATTATTAGATAATTCAGTAAAATTATTTCTTAATAGAGCAATAGCCAAAATCAATCAAAAGGGCAGAATTGATAATGGCAATATGCAAGACATTGTATTAGTTAGAAGAGAATTTTCTAATGGTAGTTATAAATATGATATTGGATATGCTGAAAATAATCCAGCTAGTAAATATTGGGCATATCAAGATAAAGGGGTAAAAGGAATTACAAGTGGTCAGCCCGCAAATAGTCCATATGCTTATAAATCATTAACGGTTGGAGGGGCGTTTTTAGAAAAGCTAATTGCATGGTATGGTAGGCACAAAAATTACATAAAGAATGAAGACCAAAAAAAGAACCTAAGAACTATTCAAAAGAAAAGAGCAAAACTTGGAAGCAATGTTGAAAATAAAATTAAAGGAATTGCCTATGCTACTGGATTAAAAATTAAGAGAGAAGGATTACCATCGATAGGATTTGCAAAGGCGGGATATGATGCAGCGTTTAATGAGCAGTTTTTTAAGAATTTAGCAAAAGCATTAGGGACTGATATTAAAATAAATATTGTAGAAACAATAAAGATATAATTTTAAAAAATAAATAATGGCAAACAATTTATATGTACCAGATTCATATACATCGGCACACGATAGTTTATGGTTTAGAGCAAATTTTGATAACAAAGCACAAGCAAGTTATAAATATGTATTTGATATTTATGTAAATAGTTTAGAGGTTGCAACATTGAGAAACTATCCTGATAGTGGGGGATATGGTGTTGTAGATGTAGCACCTATTGTACGAAATTATTTAACCAGCGGTTTTACTCCATCGGGTAGTTCTTTATTACATTTTGCTGGGTCATTTTTATTTGTAGATTATACGGTAAAAGTTGGAGAAGAATGGTTAGGTCAAGAACCAATATTAAATATTGCAACAAGCAATGATAAAGGTTGGAACTATTCTTTAAATCCTTTTAGAGCATCGATTTCTACTTATGCAAACAAATTTTTAACGACAAGAGATAGAACTGCTGGCGAGGTAATAAATGGCGAGAAGTTTTATATAACTTATTTTAATGCTAACCTATCAGCAGTAACGGCAACGATTCAAAAGATAAATGAAGATGGTAGCAATAGCGGAAGTTCTTCAACGGGTGCAACATTATCAAGTCTTTCATCTTTGCTTTTAGATTTAAGTCCAAGCGCAATTAATACTTATTTAGGTAGTTCTTTTATTACGGATTCAACGTATGGCTACAAGGTAACGATTGGCTCAGATACAATGATATTAAAGCAAGTTTGTGCGCCAAGATTTACGCCAGTTAATTTAGTATTTCAAAATCAATTTGGAGGATATGACACTTTTGGTTTTCGCTTACTTTCTCGCCAACAAAAGAATTTTAAAAGAACGACTTATCAAACTGCTGATTATCAAAGAAGCGGAACTTCAATGGCTTTTAAAAATAGTTCGGGAGTTCATTACGGTGGAGTGCAAGCATTAGCCACTCAAATTGATTATAGTTACCTTGTAACAAGTGATTATATTTCAGCAGTAGATTATGCTCTTGGCGCTGAATTGCTTGCTTCAAACGAGGTTTATTTGCATTTAATTACGGGAGGCACAAGCGACTATTATCCTATCGTTATGAAGGATACTAACTATCAAGAGAAGATTAGTACTTCGGATAAATTATTTAATTACCAATTACAATTTGATTTAGGTAAAAAACAATTTAGCCAATTTAGATAATGATAACCGAAATAATAATTGAACAACAAAGGCTCGATTTATTTGAAGATATAGGAGCAGAACTAAACTATGCAATCGATGACATCAAAGACTTTTCAGCAAGGAATACAAATTATTCTAAAACAATTAACGTACCTGGTAACGCAAATAATAATAAAGTGTTTGGTCATATCTATAATTTTACCAGTGGTAACATTAAACTTGTTGATGAAAACGGTCAAGATAATTTACCAAATGTGGGTTATAATTTTGACCCGACCAAGCAAGCAAATTGTCAGATATTTGTCAATAAGATTCAAGTATTTAAGGGAGTTCTTCGCCTTTTGGAGATAACTATTCAGAACGGAGTAATAGAATATCAGTGTGCAGTATTTGGAGAGTTAGGCGGATTCGCCTCAGCAATAGGAAACGAATTGCTTGAGGATATGGATAACTTTAATGTTTATAATCAGCAATGGAATAAAAATACAGTTGTAAATTCTTGGGATGCTTCAGGTGTCGCAAGTGGTTTAGGCATTGTTTATCCTTTAATTGATTTTGGTAATTGTAAGCACGGCACAAAAGATTGGCATTTAGATTCGTTTAGACCAGCATTTTTTGTCCACGAAATAATGGATAGTATTATTACTAATTCAAATTACACTTATACTTCTGCATTTTTTGATACTCCTTATTTTAAAAGTTTAATCATTCCAAATAACAAAGCAAACCTTGAGCAATTAACACAAGATTTATTAAGAGTTGCAAGCAATACGGCTTTAGATAGTGGTTCAAGTTATGGTACTGCTGGAGATTTGGTATTTAATGTAATAACAAATTTAGTTTTATTTTCAAATACGGCTAATTCATCGTTTACATTTATAGCACCAGGCACTAATAATACTTTAGGTAAAATTAGATTATCAGGTAGCGTATCATTATCAAGACCAGGCACGATGACAATTAAATTGTATCAATCTGCGTCAATAGTTTACGAAGAAACTTACACAACTTATGTCGATTATCAGCAAATACCTATCGATTGGCTTGTAACTACTTCATTAGATTTAGGAGATGTATTAAGTGTAAATGCTACTTTTTTAGCATCTGAAACCTATGTGACATTAGACCCTGATTTGGTTTTGGAATTTGTTTCCGATTACGCTCAAAGTGCTAATGCTACGATAGACATTGTATTAAATATGAAACATTTATTGCCAAAAGGAATACAACAAAAAGATTTCTTTGCTTCAATATGTCGGATGTTTAATTTATACGTTTATGAAGACCCACAAAAAACAACCCATTTATTAATTGAGCCATATATTGAATTTTATAGGAGAGGCGCTGGCTTCTTAAAAGTAAATGATGTCGGCGAGTTATTATTGCACGGGGAAACGGGAGATACTACGGGATTACTTTTGCTATCTGACCCTATTGCTGATTCAATCGATTGGTCTAATAAGGTTGACTATTCAAAAGAAATTTCGATTAAACCGATGTCGGAATTAAATGCGAGGTATTACGATTTTCTTTATACTGAAGATGACGATTATTACAATGAAGCCTATAATAAAAAATACAATGAAACCTATGCAGATAGAAAGGAAGATACAAGATATCAATTTGCTGAAGATAGGTCGGAAACTAAAATCATTTTTAGTCCAAGTATTTTAACTGCTTCAAATGCAGATACTAAATTAAGGGCAAATTTATTTAAAGCAACGAATGATGTTGAAGAACGCAAAGACAATAATATCCGTATTATGTTTTTTAAAAAATCAACAAGTGATAGCAGTTACCATATAAAAGATGTATATCCAGCTAACGGTAATTTAACAAATCCAGCAATAAGCACTTTTGGGTATGCTGGTCATTTAGATGACCCGATAGAGCCAACGTTAGATTTAAATTATGGAGCGCCAAATGAGTTTTATTTCAAGTTAACAAATCCTTATCCATCGGCTAATTTATACAATGCGTGGTGGGATGAATATTTAGCTGAAATAATAAACAAAGATAGTAAGCTATTAAGTTGCTATTTATATTTGACCGTTCAGGATATTCATTCACTTGACTTTGCTCAACTGATTTATATTGATGGCGCATTGTGGAGGTTAAATAAAGTAGTTGATTTTAATCCGAGTATTCCTCAAACAACCAAATGTGAATTGTTAAGAGTAATTGAATTATTTTATCCAAGTTAATAATGGCTCAAAAAGAAAATGTAATAATAAAGGTTGAAGCACAGACTGGAGATTCTGCTAAGGATGTAAAAGACTTAAAAGACAAAATCGATGAAGCTGGAGAAAGTGCCGAGAAAGCTGGTAAAAAAGCCACTGAAAGTAAAGGGGCATTTGGCTCGTTAGGTCAAGCGGTTAAAGCACTTGGGGTAGCATCTATTATTTTAACGGTATTTACAAAGTTCGGAGAAATACTTTCAGGTAATTCAAAGATTACAAAAGTATTAGCAGTAGCAACAGAAGCGCTTTCAATTATAGTTAGCGATTTTGTTAATTTTCTTGTTGATAATAGTGACGATGTTATTAATTTCTTTAAAAATGCTTTTGAAAAACCAGGAGAATTTGTAGAAAGTTTAGGTAAAAAGATTAAAGAAAATTTAATTGAAAGATTTAACTCTTTAATAGAAGTTGGTGGTTATTTAGCATCTGCATTTAAAAATTTATTTGCTGGTGAATTTGATAAAGCATTAGAAAATGTTAAAAGCGCTGCAAAAGAATCATTAGATGTAGTAACTGGTATTGACGATACTGGCGATAAATTAGCAGAGGCTAGTAAAAAAATAATTGATTATACAAAAAATGTAGTTAAGGCTTCAGTTGCTAACGTTGACTTACAAAATAATGCAGAAATCGCTGCAGCGAGATTAGGTGGTTTAGTAGAAAAATATGATAGACTTGCAGAAAAGGAAAGACAAACTCGAGATAATACTACAAAATCTATTAAAGAAAGAATTGAGGCTAATAATAGATTAGGCGAAGTCATAGAAAAATCGCAAACAGCACAATTAGCACAAGCTAGTTTATTGATTCAAGCTGCAGATGCTAATTTAAAAAAAGATTCTACTAATGTTCAACTTATAGTAGCAAAAATTAATGCAGAAAATCAATATGCAGCGGTTTTAGCGCAAGTAGAAGGATTTAGGTCAGAGCAATTAAATCAGGTAAATACATTATTATTAGAACAACAAAATCTCGATAAAACAAGAATACAAAATCAAAGCCTTTTAGTAATTGCCCAAAAGAAAGCTAATGCTGATTTAATTGTAGATGAATTAGATAAGGCTCAAGCAAAAAGAAATATTTTAGATGAAGAGGCAGAACTTGAATTAAAAAGATTACAAGATAATATTAACATAGCTGGCTTAGGAACTCAAGCAAGGGTTGATGCTGAAATTGAATTTGCAAACAAGAAGCAAGAAATTGAGGGCAATAAATTAATTGCTGATAATGAGATTAGAACTATTAAATATAATAGGGAATTAGAAGATCTGCAATTTATCCAAAATAATGAACTTGCTAAATTTGATGCTAAACGTAAAGCAGTTGATGATGAACAAGAATTATTAGATAAGCAACTTAAAGATAAGTTAATAACCGAAAGAGATTACAATAAAAGAGTAAAAGAATTAAGTTTACAAAGAAGAGATATTGATAATGCGGAACGTTTATTAAAACAAGAAAACGCAAGTGCAATTGGAGATATATTAGGAGCATTATCAGGATTAGCAGAACAAGGTACTGCATTACAAAAAGTATTAGCTTTGAGTCAAGTAGCTATTGACACAGGTATTGCAATATCGGGATTAACTGCATCGACTTCAGCGCCAAGTGCAGATAACTTAGCAACTGGAGGTATATCAGGGTTTGCTAAATATGCTGGCGGGATAATTAAAATACTTGCAAATATTGCTCAAGCGAGGAATATTATAAATAGTGTCCCTGGTGGGGGTTCAGCATCAAGCCCAAGTATTTCAGTACCTACGGCTGACGCACCAATAACTCCAAATTTTATACCTAATGCGCCAACTGCTTTAGACCAAACTTCAATCAATGCCATAGGGAATATTAATACACGGGCATTTGTTGTCGAGTCAGATATTACGGGAAGTCAAAAAAGAATAAGGAGAATTGAAAACTCTGCAAGAATTTAAAAAACAAATAATATGAAATTACCAATTTATCAATTAGAAATAAGCGAGGATTTAAATGACGATGTTGAAGTTGACTTTGTTGCTTTAGTAGACAAACCAGCTATCGAAAGAGATTTCCTGAAGTTTAATGAAGACAAAGCTAAATTCGTTATTCAGTCGGAAGATAGAAGAATTGTTTCAGGTGCTTTAATGTTAGCTAATACTCCTATTTATAGGAACGACCAAAATGGAGAATACTATGTTACGTTTACTAAAGACACGATTGAGAAGATAGCGCAAAAGTTCTTTAAGAAAGGTTATCAATCAAACGTAAATTTAATGCACGATGAGGCATTAGCAGTTGAAGGAGTAACCATGTACGAATCATTTATTGTAGATTCTTCGAGGGGAGTTGTAGCAATGAAAGGATTTGAGGATGCACCTGAAGGTTCTTGGTTTGGAAGTTTTAAAGTAGAAAACGAATCCGTTTGGAATAAGATTAAATCAGGAGAGTTTAAGGGATTTAGTGTTGAAGGCATATTTAATTACAAGAAAGGAAAACAACCGATGAGTGTTGAAGAATCATTGTGGTCAGAAATATGTTCGATTTTAGAACAATGTTAAATGATAATGTATTTTAAAATAAGTATTTATAATTAAACAATAGTAAAACAATTTATGAACGTTTCAGAAGCGATTGAAAAAATCAAGGTTTTGTTAGCAGATAATACTGCTGAAAAACCTAATGAAATTGCATCCGAGCCAGCGACTCAGCTAATATTTGAAACTTACGACCTTAAAGATGGAAGTAAGATTGATTTATCAGCATTAGAGATTGGCGCAGATGCTATGCTTGTTGATGAATCAGGTAACTCTGTATCTGCTCCCGATGGCGAGTACGAATTAGCAGATGGTACTATGATTACCGTTGTTGGTGGAAAAGTTGAAGGTGTAGAAACCCCACAAGCTGAATTACCAACATCAGAAGAGGCTCCTATTGAAGCCGATTCTCAATTTGATGAAATGAATGCTACTATTACTTACTTGCAAGCCGAGAATGAGGCATTAAAAAGCAAATTAGTAGAATTAGAAAGCAAGTTTAATCAAGGATTTAGCGAAATGTTAAGCGTATTGGAAGGATTTTCAAAGACTCCAGTCGCTGACCCAATTCAAAACCCTAAAAATAACTTTAGAATCGTTGAGCCAAAGGCAGACAAAATTGAAAGATTCTTAGAGAGAGTTAAAACTTTAAATTAAAAATTTTAAAAAAGAAAAATTATGGCATTTGTTGTAAGCACATTAACGGATTACGCCAAAGAAAACGAAGCTTTATTAGTAACATCTTCGGTTCTTGGCTCTAAAACTGCTACTTTGATTAAGTCTCAAGGTAATGTTTTAGTTGGAGTAAAGTCTTCAGAGAAAATTGGTATTATGGATACTGATGCTTTCTTTCAAGATGATAGCGATTGCGGTTTTAACGCATCAGGTACAACTACTTTCACTCAGCGTAGTGTAACGGTTGGTAAAATTAAAGTACAAGAGGCATTATGTCCAAAAGGATTAGAGTCTAAGTACTTACAAAAAGCATTATCTGCTGGTTCAATGTATGATTCAATAGCTTTTGCTGCCGATTATACTTCTAAGAAAGCATCACGTATTGCTTCTCAATTAGAAACTGCTATTTGGACTGGAGATACTGCTTCAGCAAATGGTAACTTAAATAAGTTTGATGGTTTTGTTAAGTTAGTTGCGGCTGCATCTGCTTCAGTTATTCACGCAAACACAACTACTTATTACGGAACTGCTTTGGCTGCCTCCGCTGGTATTACAAGTGGTGTAGTTGTTGCGGTTTTAGACGCAGTTTACAAAGCTATCCCAGCGCAAATCGTTGATAAGGATGACGTTGCTATTTTTGTAGGAAACGATGTTTTCCGTACTTACACTATCGCATTAAAAAATTCAAATTTATTCAACTATACTTTTGATGGTCAAGCTACGGGAGAATTAACTTTACCAGGAACAACTATCAAGGTTATCGCAGTTCAAGGATTGAACGGAACTTCTAAGATATACGCTGGTCGTATTTCTAACTTGTTTATCGGTACTGACTTGTTGAACGAAGAAGAGCAATTTGAATTATTGCATGACCCTTATGCAATGAACATTAAGTTCATGGCAGCGTTTAAGTTCGGTGTGCAATTTGCATTCCCTGATGAGATGGTTGATTTCATCTTAGCTTAATAATCTTACAAATAAGTTCGGGGAGTATCGCTTGGATGCGACTCCCCTAATTTTAACACTTTAAAGAAAAATAATTATGCCGTGTGCTTTAACTCAAGGATATTCTTTAGATTGTCGTGACTCATTAGGTGGAATAACAGAAGTGTATTTTATCGAAAAAGGAAATATTAGTGCAATTACCGTTGCTTCGGGTTCGGTTTCAGCATTAACTAAAGTAGCTGGTAAAAGATTTTGGAAATACGAATTAGTACCTGGTACTGCTTCATTGACTGAAAACATTAATGCTAATGTCCAAAATGGTACGGTTTTCTATGCTCAAGAACTATCGATAGTATTGAACAAATTACAAGTTTCAACAAGAAATGAAATTCTTTTGTTGGCTCAAAATACATTGTTATGTGTTGTAAAAGACAATAACGATAACACTTGGTTGTTAGGTCGTGTAAACGGAATTAACATCACTGGTGGAAACGGTGCAACGGGTACTGCTCAAGGAGACCGTTCAGGTTATACTTTGACTTTCTCAGCACAAGAGAAAGAATTAGCCCCAACGGTAGCATCAGGAGTATTTACTGCATTGACTACTCCAGGCGCTTAAGATAGTCGTTTGGTTGACGGGTAAGGGGGGAGCAGATGCTTCCCCTTTTTTTATATAAGAAATTTTGTTAATGCTATTTATATTTGATGATACATTTAATCAAAGGTCAAGTCAATAAAATAATATTAACATTAAGCGAGAAGGCAACTCTTACTTCGCCTAATTATCTATTCTATTTTAAGTCAAGAAATACAAACGAAACGGTAGCATTTGTGATTTTAAACAATGCTGATTTATCGACTTACCCTGAAAGATTCAATGCTTTTAATATTACGGTAAGTTCTTATTTTGCAACTAAATTACCTGGCGAATGGTCTTATCAGATTTATGAGCAAACATCTACAAGCAATTTAATCCCATCGCAAGCGACTTCATTGCTTGAAAGTGGGCAAGCGACATTAAACGACACAAGTCAATTCAGTTTTACTACTTATAGCAACCAAACAAACACGTATAAAGTACGAGATATATGAGCAATCAATTAATGGTTTTAACTTTTGCGGAGGCAAGACAACCTGAATATCGGGAGAAAAAAGGCGATGGAGAAGGTTACATGGAGTTCGGTAAAAAGAATGATTATCCTAATTATTTAGTCGATTTATACAATAAATCTGCTAAGCATAATGCGATAATTAAAGGAAAGGTCAACTACATAACTGGGAATGGCTTTAAAATCAAAGAGGGGAATGACCCTATTGGTGAACAATTCATCGCACAAGCTAACCGAGTGGAGTCGTTGACCGAAGTATTAAGAAAAGCATCTATTGATATTGAGTTATTTGGAGGCGCTTACTTACAAATTATATGGAGTGTAACGGGCGAGAATCTTGCTGAGGTGTATCACGTTGATTATACAAAGATTAGAACAAATGCTGACAATACTCAGTTTTGGTATTCTGAAAATTGGGAAGATAGAAAGTATAAAAAAGAAATTTATAATGGATTTAATTCCACGTTAAGACAAGGAACTCAAATAATGTATTTAAAGGAGTATCGACCTAACTTAAATGCTTATGCATTGCCAGGTTATTTTGGTGCTTTAAATTACGTTGAATCAGATATTGAAATATCTAAGCACGTTTTAGGTAATGCTCAAACGGGATTTAGCGCAAGCAAATTAATTACGTTACCAAATGGCGAGCCATCGGATGATGAGAAGCGCCAAATTGAACGCAAGTTTACCGATAGGTTTACGGGAAGTGATGGCAAAAAGTTTATACTTTCATTTGTAAACGATGCTTCAAGAAAGCCAGTCATTGAGGATTTAGGAGCAAGTGATATTACAAAAGAAGATTTTGGTAATGTAGATAAAATGATTCAGCAGAATATCTTTGCTGGACATCAAATTACTGCTCCCGATTTATTCGGGATTTCAACTCCTGGTCAATTAGGAACTCGCCAACAAATGAGAGATTCTTATGAGATTTTTAAGAATACATATGTAAACGATAAGCAAATATTTCTTGAGCAAGTATTTAGTCTACTTGCTAAATTACATGGATGTAATAGTGAACTTCAAATTATACCAGTTGAGCCAATTGGCATAGAGTTTTCTGAATCTATAATATTACAAGTAGCACCTAAGCAATGGATACTTGAAAAGTTAGGTATTGATATGACACAATATCAAGAATCCGAAATAGTGCCTGAAGTAAAACCAACAGAAGTTCAACAATCAGGATATAAATTTAATGAAGATGAGGTTGTAAGTATATTTCAAGAATTTGGAGTTTCAAAAGAAGAATATTCAATATTTAAATCAAGAGAAGTATTTAGTGAAGTACCAAATAAAGAAGAAGAGGATTTACATTTAGAATTTGCCGAGCAAGCATTGTCAGGATTAGAAGCTAATATGTTGGATTTAATTCAAAAGGATAAAAGGATAACGGCTGAAGTTATTGCTGGCACTATTGGTGTTGACATTGTTATTATTAATCGTGTTTTAGATGGCTTAGAAAAGCGAGGTATTTTAGGTACTTCGGTTTCAAGAGGTATCGTTGAAAGGAAACTATCAAAGCCATTATCTGAATTGAATGCACCGAAGCCATCGACTACAAGTTTTATGGTTAGGTATTCATATGAATGGAGAAGCGACATTCCATCAAGTGAACGTAATTCAGTAAGTCATCCAAGTCGTGTATTCTGCGCAAGATTAATGCAATTAGATAGGCTATATTCAAGAGCAGAAATTGAATCTATATCTGCAAGATTAGGATATTCGGTATTTGATAGAAAAGGTGGTTGGTGGACAAAACCAAACGGACAAGCTTCGCCAAGTTGCAGACATCGTTGGTTTGCTCAAACGGTAATTAAGAAAGGTTAATATGAAGAATACATTATTTATAGGAGCAAATGCAATCAAAGAAAGAACGGCAGTTCATTCTAATATTGATGACAAGTTAATAATGCCCGAAATAAAAACGGCTCAGGATATGTATATCTTGCCAGCTTTAGGAACGGCTTTATATGTTAAACTTCAAACGGGTATTGAAAATGCTACGTTAAGCAACGTTGAAACTGCTTTATTAAATGACTACGTAACAGATGCGTTAGTTTATTACGTATTGTCTGAGTTACCAGTTGGCTTATCTTTTCAATTTTATAACAAAGGTTTAGTTCGCAAGACTTCGGATAATAGCGACCAACCTAATATGCAAGATTTAATCGATGTGGCAAATCGTTATCGTTCAAGAGCGGAGTTTTACAAGCAAAGAATGATTAAGTATTTGCAAGAGGTAAGCACAACAAACTTATTCCCTGAGTATATCAATCCTGGCACGGGCATCGATACGATGTATCCTGAGAAAGATGGTTATCAGTCGAGTATTTTCTTAGGAGATGAGAATAGCTTGTTTGGAATGAGTTATCCTCAGCACGTTTTAAAAAGTAAAGGACATTGCAATTAATAAAATATGCCAAAAGCATTCTCAACCAAAAACATTAATAAACTAATCGTTTATTTACAAACAAATGGCAATAAAACAACTGACATTAAATCAAACAATCAAGCTGATAAGGGATATAGCGCAAAGCCACGACCAAATTAATACGGTCTATTTTGGCGATGTGTGGGAGTTTCTTTCTCAGCCTGATAATGTTTACCCATCAATGTTTTATTCGTTGACTGGAAGCCAAATAAACGGCAAAGAATTGACTATGTCATTTAGTTTATTCTTTCTTGATAGGCAACTGCAAGATGAGACAAACGAAACGGAGGTTTTGTCTGACCAATTACTAATCTGCCAAGATATTATTTCAATGTTAAAGCACCCAAATTTTAATTGGGAAATTGGCGAAGGGATTACATTAGAATTTTTTACTGAAAACGAGAAGGATTATTTAGCTGGAGTAAAAGCCGACATATCGGTTATTTATCCTATGCTTTCAAATCGTTGTCAAATACCAACCGACTTTACATATCCAAGTTAAGAAATGGCAAATAAGAAAATAAATCAATTAGTCTCAAAGACTGCAATTTTATCAACCGATATTTTTGGTATTGGCGATGCAACTACGGGGCAACTATTTAAGAAGACTATTGCGGAACTTCAAGCTGCGATTGGTGGTGCAGTAATTTCGGTAAACGGATTAGTTGGAACGGTTGTCTTGGATACGGATGACATTCAAGAACTTGCGACTCCGACAAATAAGTATTTTACGGATGCAAGGGCGAGAGGTGCTATTAGCTTAACGGTAACGGGTAACTCAGGCGCATCTACTTACTCAAGTGGAACGGGTGTCTTAAACGTGCCTACTTACACGCTTGCTGGTCTTGGTGGAATTAGTGCAACTTTCTTATCGGGAACTTCGGGCATTTCTTATAATTCCACGACGGGTGTTATTTCGTATTCGGGGACAGTTTATACTGATGCTTCAATTCGTGCTTTGCTAAGTGGCTCTACGGGAATAAGTTACAACTCGACTACGGGCGCAATTTCTTATAGTGGCACGGTGTACACGGATGCCTCAGTAAGGGCATTGATTTCTATTACAACTACGGGAACGAGTGGCGCATCTACCTACAATAATACAACGGGAGTAATAAACGTACCAAATTACACTCTTGCTGGACTTGGAGGTATTTCTTACACTTCATTAAGTGGAGGCACGGGAATTACTTATAATAATACTACGGGTGCGATTAGTTATTCGGGAACGGTTTACACGGATGCAAGTGTAAGAGCATTAGTATCAGCTGGAACGGGATTAACTTATAATAGTTCTACGGGAGTTTTTACTTCGACAATTACCCAATATACGGATGCTTTAGCAAGAGCATCAATAAGCATAACAACTACTGGAACTTCGGGGGCAAGTACATATAACTCAACTACTGGAGTTTTAAACGTTCCTCAATATCAAGGAGCAATTACTTTAACGACAACGGGTACTTCAGGAGCAGCAACATTTAGTTCAAATACTTTAAATATTCCTCAATATCAATCAGTTTTAACCAATCCAGTTACGGGTACGGGAACGACTAATTATCACGCTAAATTTACTTCAAGCAGTGCAATAGGAAATAGTTTAATTTTTGATAATGGAACAAATTTAGGAATTGCAACAAGCGGGGGAACTTATGCTTCTACAACTTTATTATTAAGAGCAACAAGTGCAACATCTACAAATTATGCTTTTATTATTGAGGATAATGCTACTAATGAAATATTTTCAATTCAAAATTCAGGGGCTTTAACTATAAAAAATGCTGGTACAACAAGACTTACAATAGCATCTACAGGCGCAGCCACGTTTTCGGGAAATATAGCAGTAGGTGGTGGAACTCCATCAATATTTACTGCATATTCTATTGCATCATTTGGTAGTTTATCAACAACAAGCAATGGAATTACAATTGCAAGTACAACTACAGGGAATGGACTTATTGAATTTGCTGATGGTACAACTGGCAATCAAGCATATAGAGGTTATCTTCAATATGCCCATACTGCTGATTCTTTATCATTTGGAACTGCTGGTTCAGATAGAATGATAATCACCTCTGCTGGCAACGTAGGAATTGGAACGAGTTCGCCATTATCATTAGGTAGTACATATAGTGTTTTAACTTTAAATGGTTCTAATGGTTCGGCAATTTCATTTAGAGGAAATGAAACTGCATCATTACAATTATTTGGAGAGGGTGTAAACGGATATGTGGATGCTCAGTCAACTGGTTCATTAATTTTTAGAACTACAAGTTCATATACAGAACGTATGCGAATTACAAGTGGGGGGAATGTAGGGATTGGGACGAGTTCGCCTGGCTATCCTCTTGATTTTGGAACTGGAGGAACGGGAAACCATATAAGATTAAGAAGAATTTATGCTAATGGTTCTGGAACTGATTCAGGATATAGTTTAAATAACACATTAATTTACCAAGATTCTGGAGGTCATTTTAATATTACAAATCCAGGTTCATTCCCTGATACTTCATTAAGAATAACTACTAATGGTAATACTCTTTTGGGAACGACGTCAGATAACGGGGAGCGATTATACGTATCGGGTTCTATTAGAGCAACGGGAACAATTACTGCAAACTCTGATTTAACCTTAAAGAAAAACCTTTTAAGAATTGAAAATGCTTTGGAAAAAGTAGAGCAAATTAATGGATATACTTATGAGTTTAAAGAGGATGATTCTAAGCGCCATGCTGGGGTAATTGCTCAAGAGATTCAAACGGTTCTTCCTGAGATTGTAAACAAAGGGAACGATGGTATTCTTGGAGTTGAATACGGAAACATATCTGCTTTATTAATTGAAGCGATTAAAGAACAACAAACACAAATCAATGAGTTAAAAGCATTATTGAATAAATAGATGCCATTACAAGGAAGTGGCGAAATGTCTTTTGCCGATGTTTATAACGAAATGACGGGGGAATCGCAATCGAATCCTCCAATTTCCATTACATTGGCTGAACTTGGCCAACTTCAAAATTCATCGGGGCAAACGATTGCTTTAAATCAATATTACACTCCAAGACCTGATGGAAGTTTACCAACGGTATTTCCGACTGAATGGTATTTATATTGTCAACGATGTAATATTCCTAATCCGTATTTAACGATTAGCAAATCTGCACCTACGGGTGGCAATCTTAATCAAGCATATTCGTATTACTTAACTATTGTAAACAATGGCACAACGGCAACGACTGCGCCTATTCAAATATCTGATTATTTTCAAGAGGGATTAAATTTTATTACTCATAGTGGAGATGGATGGAATATAACCGTTCAGCAATATTCAATCGATGTCGGTAGATTTTCTTATAATGTCTTTGGAACTTATAACGGGGTTTTACAACCAAACGGAGTTTTAGTACTTCAGTTAATTGTTAATCCAGTTATATCGACAACATATTATAATTATGCAACGGTATCGGGTGGAGGCGAATCGATTTCTAAGACTTCAAATACAACCACTACTTTAATAGGTGGCGCAGAAACGTGGACAAGTTCAGTTACTAAAAGATTAGTCCGTACAATTCAAAAAAATGACTGCGGGGAATACGGAGTAGGTTCAAATCAAGAAGTTTATTCGCCTTTCTTTACGGCTACTTACACAAGTTCTATAAGCCAAGCTGATGCAGATACAAATGCAAACAATCAGGCAACGGCTTTATGCAATCAATGGCTCGATGCCAATGGTCAATCGGTAGCAAATCAATACGGTACTTGTACTTTTGGCTATCCAAATATGACTTTGTCAAAGACAATGCCAAGCGCATTTAATATTAACCAATCGGGAACGGTTCGGATATTAATGCGAATATTTGCGAATGTGACAAGCGGTCAAATAGTCATGTCAGATGTTTTGCCAAGTGGCTTTGAATATGTATCGCTTAATAGTATGCCAGCTGGATTTGCTTTATCAGTTAGTGGCAGAACGATTACATTCACAACTTCTAATTCTTTGCCGATTGATTATTTTGGGGAATTTTTATTCACGGTTAGAGGAATAACGGTTGGCAATTATACAAATTTTGCTTCGGCTTATGGTGGTAATATAATTAACAATTATGCGCAAAGTAATACGGTGTCAACTTATGTATTTGGAGAGCCTACATTTGCATTTAGTAGAGGAACAATAAATAATAGTTTTGTTAAACAATCGGTAGCTGCTCCAACGGATGATGTATATTATTTTGAAACTTTAACGATTGGAAATCAGCCAAGTACTAATTCATCATTGGTTCAAATCTTAATTCTTTTGCCAAGCCATTTAAGAGTGGTTGATGACGTTTCGGTTTTTATTAATGAAACCTATTTTACATTTTCTCAAGGCGCTTTACCTTATATTATAATTATTAATCAAAAAGAAAATATAAGTGTTCCAGTTGGGCAATATACATTTTATGTTAAAATCAATTTAACAATAGATTATTATAGAATGTCTTCAATAGTTCAACCAATTGAGGGAAGACCTGGAGATAATTTAATGATTAATTCAAGTTCAACCGAAGTACCAAGAAGACAACAAACTACATTTTATAATTATATTTCAGGCAATCAAGTAAGTGCTTTAAATACATCAATAGACTGGGCAAATAATTACCAATTTATACCAACGTTTACAACTACAAATAATCGTATTCCTAATGATGTTAATGGATTGACTTGGACTTATGCAATTAATAATAACGACAATCATAGTCCGCAATATCCGATGTTTTATGATTCAGGAATAAATAGATTTTTTGGATTAAATTATGCTTTTGCAGTTAATGCCGTAAGAGATACTTGGACTTCTGAGAGTCCAGTTCCAATAATTAATTCTACATATCCATTTTATAATTCATCGGTTTTTGAATATAGAATTTATTATCAAATTTATTATCAGGGCAATAAAATTTATTCTGAGACTTATGCTCCAGTTTATGTAAGTGTAATTATTAATTTGGCAGAGAATGAACCAAAATTTAGAACTATTAATTTAAAAATTAATGTTCTTAGTAATGGTCTTTATGTTCCATTCTAAAAGAAAATAAAATAATGCTATTTATGATTGTAAACTAAACAAACAACCAAATGAAATTAGATTTTAACTTTGA
>Ga0222713_10000865_pt1 | contig 34824 bp, 58 predicted proteins | sample C33_649DmetaG_FD_165061 | JGI IMG/M metagenome (GOLD analysis project Ga0222713, IMG submission 165061) | Estuarine water microbial communities from San Francisco Bay, California, United States - C33_649D | ecosystem: Environmental > Aquatic > Marine > Unclassified | place: USA: California... | reverse complement strand
ATTAGACCCCCACCCCCTTTTTGTACAGAAAAAGTTTTTATAGGTTTTTTAAAACGGCAGTACCCAAATTTTTTATAGGATATTTTTATGGACTTACGAGAATTGATAGAACAATTAAGACAATCAATGCCATCAAATGTAGGACAACTACCACCAATGTCAGAAGCTGATGCTGCAAGATTAAAGCAGATTATGATGCAACAACAAATGGATGAGTTCTCTAGACAAAATGCTTTTATGTCTAATCCACAAGCAGTACCGTACTACCAACAAACAAATCCACTAGGAAATACGATGACTAACGTAGCACCACAAGGCGGTGGTATGTCTGTCAGACAACCTCCTATGGATTTGAATTCACTCATTAGAATGTTATCTAGATAAGGGGAAAGTTATGCCAATGGTCGGAAAAAAGAAATTTGCTTACACAGAAAAAGGTAAGAAAGAAGCTAAAGAATACGCTAAAAAATCAGGTAAAAAAGTAGCAGCTAAACCAGCTAAAAAAGGAATGAAAAGTGGCTACTAAAACTGGACTTTATGCCAACATCGCAGCAAAGAAAAAACGTATAGCTCAAGGTTCTGGCGAGAAGATGCGTAAGGTAGGATCTAAAGGTGCACCTACAGCTAAAGCTTTTAAAGAGTCTGCGAAGACTGCTAAAAAGAAATGATTAAAAAGGGTAAGGAAACGTTCTCTGGTTATAACAAACCTAAAGCCACGCCTAGCCACCCTACTAAATCACACGCTGTATTAGCTAAATCTGGCGACAAAGAAAAGCTTATACGCTTTGGACAAAAAGGTGTAAGTGGTGACAAAACAAATACAGATAGAGCAAAATCTTTTAAAGCAAGACACGCTAAAAACATAGCAAAAGGTAAGATGAGTGCCGCATATTGGGCTAACAAAGTAAAGTGGTAATTTAACAACTAGGAGGCGATGACCCTATATGGAGTCGCAAAAAACTTTAGATACTGGGTATAGACCACGAGTCCCCCAAAAACTGATACACAATGCAGTCAAAGATCATAGGTTTGTGGTAGTTGTAGCACACAGACGTATGGGCAAGACTGTATCTGCTATTAATCAACTTATACATAGTGCACTTACCTGTACAAAAAAAGAACCTAGATACGCATATGTAGCCCCTACATATAATCAATCTAAACGTATTGCATGGGACTATCTTGTAAACTATACAAGACCTCTAGGTGCTAAAGTAAACATTGCTGAACTTCGTGTAGACTTTATGGGGAGACGTATCTCACTTTATGGTGCAGATAACCCTGACTCACTTCGTGGTATTTACCTCGATGGTGCAGTGATAGACGAAGTAGGTAATATCAATCCATCTGTCTTCAGTGACATTATCCGACCTGCGTTGACAGACCGACTAGGTTTCTGCGTTGCTATGGGTACGCCCAAAGGCAACAATCACTTTAGAGGGTTGCGAGATAGAGCCGCTGAAGGACAAGGATGGAAACTATTAGAGTTTAAATCTTCAGATACTAAACTACTAAACGAACAAGAATTAACAGCAGCCCGCCTTGAAATGGGTGAAGATAAGTTTATGCAAGAGTTTGAGTGTAATTTTAACTCTCCTGTAGAAGGCTCTTACTACTCTAAACTTATAAATGAAATAGAAGAAAAAGCACACATGACGGAAATACCTCGTGATGATTTGTGTCGTAATTACACAGCATGGGACTTGGGTATGTCTGACTCTACAGCTATCTGGGTAGCCCAACTTACAGGCAAAGAAATAAGACTTATTGATTATATGGAAAATCATGGTCAAGGATTAGATTACTATGTGTCATGGTTAAGAGATAACGACTATGCACACTTTACTCACATACTTCCACATGACGTGGAGGTAAGAGAATTAGGCACAGGCAAATCTCGTAGGGAAACTTTAGAAGATGCAGGTCTCAATATTGTGACTGCTCCTCGCCTCAATGTTGCTGATGGCATACAAGCAGTAAGAAGAATAATTCCTAGATGTTGGTTTGACCCAAAAGCAAAACAAGGTTTAGATGCTCTTCGTAATTATCGTAGACACTATGATGAAAAAAGAGCTGTATTCCATGATAGACCATTACATGATTGGTCATCACATGCTGCTGACGCATTTAGATACCTAGCAACAGGCTTGGATGAGAGTCCAGCAGAAGAGTGGAATAAACCTATTAACGTAAACACTAAATGGATAGTTTAATGGATATTAACAAATTAAAAAGCATTATCGAGTCTGAAATTGATGATTCTATTGGCTATGTTGAAACAGACACAGTTGCAGAACGTCAAGAAGCACTTGAATACTATCTTCGTGAGCCATATGGTAACGAAGTAGAGGGTAAATCACAAATTGTTACTGGTGAAGTAGCAGAAGTTGTAGACGGAGCATTACCTCAACTTATTCGTGTATTTACATCTACAGACGGTGTGGTTGAATTTCAACCTGTAAACGATGGTGACGAACCTTTTGCACAACAAGCAACAGAGTATTGTAACTGGGTATTCTATCGTGATAATGATGGCTTTTTAATTCTACATAACTGGTTTAAAGACGCACTATTACAAAAGACTGGTATTGTAAAAGCGTACTGGGATGAAAAGATTGACGTTACTAAAGAGTCTTATGAAGACTTAACTGACGATCAACTCATCATGCTTATGCAAGACGAAGATTTAGAAGTTGTTGAGCAAGAAACAGAAGAAGAAATTAACGAAGTCACTGACCCAATGACAGGTCAAATATTCCAAAATATTACTCGTGAACACAAAGTTAAAGTAAAACGCACTAAAAAAGATGGTCGTGTGGTTGTTGAAAACGTACCACCAGAAGAATTTCTTATCTCTAAACGTGCTAGAACTATTCAAGACTCACCATTTGTAGCTCACCGTAGAATGATGACTCGTTCAGAGTTAATTGCAATGGGATTCAAGAAAGATATCGTTGAAACTCTACAATCTGGCGACACTTTAGAGTTTAGTCCAGACAGAATTGCTCGTTATTCTCGTGGTGAACAACCTAATAGCATGGGTTCACAAGATCAATCTATGGAAGTCGTAGAAGTTTACGAATGTTACATCAAAGTTGACTACAATAATGATGGCATTGCCGAATTAAGACGTGTTGTTTACGCTTCTAACGAAGTTTTAGAAGATATGGAATGTGATTACATCCCATTTCACTCACTTTGCCCAATTCCTATCCCACATAAGTTCTACGGACAGTCTTTAGCTGATCGTGCACTAGATTTACAGCTAATTAAGTCTACTGTTTTAAGACAAATGTTGGATAACCTCTACTTAACTAACAATTATCGTGTTGGTGCAGTAGAAGGACAGGTAAATCTTGATGATTTACTCACATCTACAGCAGGTGGCGTAGTTAGAATGAAGAATCCTAACGCTATTGTACCATTAACTGTACAACCTACTACATCTGGATCATTCCCAATGCTTGAATACCTAGATGGCGTACAAGCAAGACGTACAGGTGTATCAGATTCACAAAATGGTATAGACCCTAACATCTTACAAAACGTAACAGCTGCTGCTGTGTCAGCAATGTCACAATCAAGTGCAGGAAAGCTTGAATTAATAGCTCGTATCTTTGCAGAAACAGGCGTTAAATCGCTTTTCAAAGGAATCCTACACCTACTATGCAAATATCAAGATAAAGAGCGTTTGGTGCGTATAAATGGCAAATTTGTACCATTTAATCCTCGTGAATGGAATGACCAATACAATGTATCTATTAACGTAGGTTTAGGTACAGGTACTCGTCAAGAACAATTAACTACTATGCAAATGATCTTGCAAAAACAAGAGCAAATCATTCAGCAATATGGTCTATCTAATCCATTAGTGAACTTAATGCAATATCGCAATACATTAGCCAAGTTTATTAACATGGCTGGTTTCAAAGATGCTGCACAATTCATGAATGAAATTACACCAGAGCAAAATGAAATTCTTTCACAACCTCAACCAGAAAAACCAGATCCTAATACAGAAGCTGCAAAAGTATTAGCTGAAGTTGAACGTGAAAAAGCAGTGATTCGTGCTCAAACAGAAGCTGCTAAACTTGAATTAGAACGTGAGCAAATGCAATTAGATAATGCTCGCAAAGCATTAGAACTTCAACAACAAGAACTAAAACAAAATACTGAATTAGCTCTTAAACAATTAAAGATTGAAACTGATGCTGCTAATCAAGCAGAACAAACTCGTGGCACTAATACCAAATCTATTGTAGATGCTTTAAATACTATTAATAACATGACACAAGGAAATAATAATGTCCAATAAAGTAGACGCTATTACTAGCATACTTAATGACGAACATTTTCAAGCTGTAGTTAAAGAGCTACAAGAAAATCAATTACAACGCATCATCTACTCTAATGCAGATCAAACAGATGTGCGTGAACAAGCCTATCAAAGAATAGCTTGTTATAACGAACTTATGTCTTACTTGGAATCAATTGCTAAAACTAGCGACATTAAAAGTAAAGCATGGAAGATATTTTAGACATTTCTAAAATGGGTTACCTCCCCTAGAGGATTATAGGAAATAAAAATGAGTGAAACAACCATGACTCCAGAAGATTCTGGAAGTGGCACGCTTACTGTAGGTCAAGCAGCCAATGCTTTTGAAGGTCTAATGAACACCCCAGCTAACTCTACGGAGCAATTAGAAGGTGAACAAGAAACTGAACAAGTAGAAGCTCAAGAAGCAGAGCCACAAACTGAAGAAGTAGAAACAGAAGAAGGTGAAGCTGAAGAACAAGAAGAAACCGAAGTTGAAGAAGAGGAACTCCCCCAGACTTTTAAAGTAAAAGCTGCTGGCGAAGAAAAGGATGTCACCCTTGACGATTTAATTAAAGGTTATCAACTTGGTGCTGATTATACAAAAAAAACTACTGAAGTTGCTGAACAACGTAAAGCTGTTGAAGCTGAACGTGCAGCAATTGAGGAAGCCAAGTATGCTCGTGATACATACGCTCAACGTTTGCAAGCTATAGAGCAATTTATAGTCTCGCAATCTCCTAATGAGGATTTAACATACCTCAAAGAAAACGACCCGATAGGCTATGCTGTTAAAGTTGCTGAACTTTCTGAAAAGAAAGAACAACTCAATGCTATAAGAGCCGAACAATACAGAATTGCAGAAATGCAACAATCTGAAAATGCTCGTGCCATGCAAGAAAGAGTTGCACAGGAAGCACAAAAATTAACACAAGTCTTGCCAGAGTTTTCAGACCCAGCTAAAGGCGAAAACCTCCGTAGTGAGATTCGTAATTATGGCAAATCGCTTGGTTTCACAGATGCAGAGTTATCTAGCGTCTATGATTCTAGGCACGTTGTTACATTACACAAGGCAATGATGTATGACAAACTTCAAAAGTCAAAACCTGCTGTAACAAAGAAAGTTTCTGAAGCACCAAAGATGCTAAAGGCTGGATCGTCTACAAGTAGTAACAACACAGAAACAATTAAAAAACAAAAAGCACAGTTGCGTAACTCTGGAAGAGTAAGAGATGCCGCAGCTTTATTTGAACAATTTTTAGAATAAGGAAAAATCATGGCAACGTATCAAACCTATACCTCTATTGGTAATAGAGAAGATTTGTCAGATGTTATTTATAACATTTCTCCAACAGAAACTCCATTTATGAGTTCTATTGGTAAGACAAAAGCAACAGCAACATATCACGAATGGCAAACTGATTCACTTGCAGCAGCAGCAGCTAACGCTGTAGTTGAAGGTGACACAGCTTCTGACATTACAATTAGTCCAACAACACGAGTAGGTAACAGAACTCAAATCTCATCTAAAACGATTAAGATTTCTGGTACTATGGAAGCAATTAACAAAGCTGGTCGTAAATCTGAAAAGGCTTACCAATTAGCTAAAGTTTCTGCTGAAATTAAACGTGACATGGAAAAAGCACTTTTAAGCAACACAGTTGCATCAGCAGGTAATGCTACTACAGCTCGTACACTTGGTGGTCTACAAACATGGTTAAATTCTAACTACGTTGGTGGCACTAACGGTACTGCTGGTTCATTAGGCACTACAGCTCGTGTATCTGGTACAGACGCAGCTTTCACAGAAGCAATGTTAAAAACAGCAGTTAAATCTGCGTTTACAAATGGTGGTAATCCAACAGTTCTTATGACTACACCAACACAAAAAGTAAACGTATCAGCATTTACTGGTGTTGCAGCTCAACGTTATATGGCTACTGGTGACAAACCAACAACCATTATTGGTGCAGCAGACATTTACTTATCAGACTTCGGCACATTATCTGTTGTACCTAACAGATTTATGACTGCAGATTCTGGTGACAGCGGTGAACAAGCATTTGTTCTTGATCCAGAGTACGCAGCAGTTGCATATTTACGCCCATTCCAAACAAATGAATTGGCTAAATCTGGTGACGCAGATGTTACACAACTTTTAGTAGAATACACACTAGAAGTGCGTAATCAAGCTGCTCACGCAATCGTTGCTGACTTGGCAGAGTAATAAAGGTTTAATGGAACTTTATCCATTATTGAGTGCAGAGGTGATAGGTCATGCCTACACCTCTGTTATTCTTTTTATAGTGACATTTTAATACACTTGTCTGTAAAAGTTGTTTTCACTCAATTCACAGGCAAAAGGCAAATGAATGAAACCAATAACATTTAGAACAAGCGTTGTTCATGATACTGATAGTGGTTTAGTTATTGAAACTAAACAAGACATTACAGATATTATAGATAGTAATTACAACCAAAGAAAACATACAGATAAACACACTCGTTGGGGTGATGATATATTTGATAACAAGATAGCTAGTATTCCTATGACTGTCTTTGACGAATTAAACAAAAGAGGTATTGTGCGTGGATTCCATGTCATAGACCAAAAAGCATTTAGAAAATTTCTTAATGACCCAGATAACAAAGTGTTTAGAACACGAGAAGGCACAGTATAATGGCATTTACTAATTACACAGACCTAAAAGCTACAGTAGCTGATTACTTGGCTCGTAGTGATTTAACAACACAAATCCCAGATTTTATTCAATTAGCAGAAAATAGATTAAGACGTGATCTTCGTGCAAGATTTATGCTTAAAGTTGTTACTACTACCACAACAGCTGGTGATAAAACAGTTGCACTCCCTAGTGACTTTTTGGCTATGCGTGGATTATATTTGCAAACCACACCTGTATCTACTATTGAATATTTAAGCAATCCAAGTTTCTTTACTAACGCCAGAACAACAGAATCAGGCGTACCTACAAAATATACAGTATTAGCAGCAGAATTTCAATTTGCACCTATTCCAGATTCAACATACACATTAAATATGCTTTATTATGCAGCACCGCCATATTTAAGCTCATCAGTTTCATCTAATGTATTTTTAGCTAATTGCCAAGATTTATTGTTATACGCAACATTAGGTGAGGCAGAACCATATCTTATGAATGACGCAAGAGTGCAAACTTGGGCTGCATTATACGATAGAGGTGTAAATTCATTAACAGCAGCAGATGATTCTAGTGAGTACACTGGCAATCTTTCAATTACAACAGCATAAGGAAAAATCATGGCAGAAATGAGTAATTATTTAGAGAACGCACTTATAAATGCAACTCTACGCAACACATCATATACATCACCAACAACAGTTTATGTATCACTATGGACTTCAAACCCTACAGACGCAGGTAGTGGTACAGAAGTAAGTACATCTGGCACAAGTTATGCCAGAACAGCAGTTACATTTGGAGCACCTTCAGATGGTGCATCTACAAACAATGCTGACGTTACATTCCCAACAGCAACAGCTTCATGGGGAACAGTTGGTTGGATTGGTATCAATGATGCTTCTACATCTGGTAACTTACTTTACCATACACCATTAGATACATCTAAAACAATTGATACTGGTGACATCTTTAAGATAAGTTCAGGAAATTTAAGTGTCACGTTGAGTTAGTGTGATATAATAACGGAAACTTTATAATGAGGAATCCGTTATGTATCAAGAAAAAAGGCATCACAATTGCAAATTATCTTATGATGATGAATTAAAGGTCATAGATAAATACAAAGAAGGTTTAAGTTTAGAAGCTGTAGGTAAATTGTTTAACGTTAATTTTGTAACTATAAGAAATGTTCTTAAAGGTCATAAAATAGAACGTAGAAAACAAGGAAATAAAAATAAAATATTTGATGATAAGTTCACTAAAACAGTTATTGACTTGTATAAAGGTGGATTAAGTCAAGAAAAAATAGCAGCAAAATTTCATACTTCACAAAAAGGAATATCAAGACTATTGCAATTTAATGGTATTGATTGCGGAATGAGAAGAGGTGAAAGACATCATGCTTGGCAAGGTGGTAAACACGTTCAAAGCGGATATGTTTTTGTATCTATAACAAAAAACAATCCATATTCATCTATGGCAATATCTAACGGATATATATTAGAGCATAGATTGGTTATGGCACAGCATCTAAAAAGACCTTTAACAAAAAATGAAACAGTACATCATATCAATGGTGATACTCAAGACAATAGAATAGAAAATTTACAATTAAGACATGGGAAACATGGAAAGCATCAAGTATTTGTATGCTGTGAATGTGGCTCTCATAATATTAAATCAACAACTTTATAGGAACATAAATGGCATTAGTTGTTAAAGATCGTGTCCAAGAGACTTCTACCACCACAGGCACAGGCACTATTACGCTTGGTGGTGCAGTTACTGGCTTTCAATCATTCTCTGTTATCGGTAACGGTAATACTACTTATTACGCTATCGTAGGTGGTGCAGAATGGGAAGTAGGTCTAGGCACTTACACATCTTCAGGCACTACTTTATCTCGTGATACTGTATTAGAATCTAGCAATAGTGGTTCTTTGGTAAACTTTAGTGCAGGTACAAAGAATGTATTTGTTACTTATCCTGCTGAAAAAGCTACATACCAAGATGCTAATGGTGATGCTTATGCACCACAGTTTGCTGCTAGTAACGGACTTAATGTTAATAACGGAACGATAGGTACATCTTACACATTCCCTACAGGATATAACTCTGTAGAAGCTGGGGACATCACAATTTCTGGAAGTGTCACAGTTACAGTTCCAAGCACATCAAGATGGGTGATTATATGAGTACAATTATAAACGCAACTACCACTAATGGAGTAGTTATACAGCCTGACAATAGTGGGTCTTTAGTATTACAAACTAATAGCGGAACTACAGCTCTTACTATAGATACATCACAAAACGTAGCCTTTGCTAAAGGTTTTACTGTAGGTGCTACAGCAGCACCAGCGTTTAGTGCATGGCAAAGTTCAGCACAAACATTGTCTAGTACAACTTTTACAAAAATTACATTTACAACAGAGCTTTGGGACACAAATAGCAATTTTGCATCTAGTCGTTTTACTCCAACTGTAGCTGGATATTATCAAATTAATTCAGGGCTTTATACAACAACTAATCAAAATGTTTTTGTAGCGGTAATATACAAAAATGGAACAGCATATAAACAGCAAGTTCAAGGAGGAGCTTCTTCTTTAAATGGCATTGGAGTAAGTGGTATTGTTTATTGCAATGGTTCTACTGACTATATTGAAATTTATGGATATATGTCTACAGGTTCAGCTTTACTTGCAAGTGAAAGTCATACTTGGTTTGATGGCGCATTAATTAGGAGTGCATAATGACATTATACGAAAAAATTATATCTTTATATCCTAATCTTACACAACAAGACTTCTTAACTGTTATTATTCTACAAAACAATTCAGACGGTAAAGGTGATTACATAGCTAAATGGGAACATCCTACTTTACCTAAACCAACAGACGAGGAATTGGCATAATGGCTAACCTTATACTTAACGGTTCTACATCTGGTAGCGTTACATTATCCTCTCCAGCAGTATCAGGCACAACTACGCTAACATTGCCAGCTACAAGTGGGACTGTTGTAGTTACAAGTGGCGCACAAACTATAGAGTTTGCAGACGGTTCTGCATCTACGCCTTCTATAACTAACTCTGGTGATACTAATACAGGCATATTCTTTGCTGATGCTGATACCATAGCTGCTAGTACTGGTGGTTCTGAACGTATGCGTATAGACTCTGTAGGTAGACCATTAATTAATACTACTTCAGCTTTAAATGCAGGTTATATGAGTATGTTATTTGATGGACAAACATATAATGGTTTTACATTAAAAACAAGTTATGCCACTACAGGTAGCGTATATCTTTATTTTATTAATAGTGCTGGTAATGTAGCTGGATTTGTTTCTCAAAATGGAACTACAACTGTTTCATATACAACATCATCTGACTATCGTCTAAAAGAAAACATTGTACCTATGACAGGTGCTTTAGATAAAGTTTTACAACTTAAACCTGTTACATATACATGGAAACAAGATGGTTTAAATGGTCAAGGGTTTATTGCTCACGAATTACAAGCAGTAGTACCAGACGCAGTAGTTGGTGAAAAAGATGCTGTAGACGCAGAAGGCAATCCTAAATATCAAGGTGTAGACACATCATTCCTAGTAGCTACTCTAACAGCAGCAATTCAAGAACAACAAGCAATCATAGAAACTCTAAAATCAGACATATCAGAACTAAAAGCAAAGGTTAATGTATGACAATTTCGCTTTCCGGCACAAATGGAGTCACATTCCCAGACAGTAGTCTACAAACTGCTGCAGCGTCACCTTTTGGGCTAAAGAACCGTATTATAAATGGGGATATGGTAATAGATCAGAGAAATAATGGTGCTAGTGTTAGCACAACACCTACTGATGCTATTTATACTTTAGATAGATGGATGGCTGCTTTTAGTGTAGCAACTAGATATACCGTACAACAAAATGCAGGAAGTGTAACACCACCAGCAGGCTTTACTAATTATTTAGGAGTTACATCTTCAGCGGCAACTTCTGTTGGCGCTAGTGACTATTATTTCTTACAGCAAATAATTGAAGGTTTTAATACTTCTGATTTAGCTTGGGGTACAGCAAATGCTAGAACAGTGACGTTATCATTTTGGGTGCGTAGTTCGCTAACTGGAACATTTGGTGGTGCATTAACTAATAGTGCGCAAAATAGAAGTTATGCATTTAGCTATACAATTTCTGCTGCAAATACTTGGGAACAAAAGACAATTACTATTTCTGGAGATACATCTGGCACTTGGCTTACAAATAACGGTGCTGGAATTAGACTTCGCCTTGGTTTGGGTGTTGGTTCTACATTTAGCGGAACTGCTAGTGCTTGGTCAGGAAGTAACTTTTTTTCAGCCACAGGAGCAACATCAGTAGTCGGAACTAACGGAGCTACCTTCTACATCACAGGTGTCCAACTAGAAATAGGCACAACAGCAACACCGTTTGAACGCAGAATGTATGGTCAAGAACTTCAGTTATGCCAAAGATACTATGAAAAGAGTTATAATGTTCTTACAGCTCCAGCGACTGTAACAGATGAAGGTAGATATATATTACAAGGTTCTTCTGATTCTGGAAATAATTTATCAGTTCCTATATTTATGCAAGTTAGTAAACGAGCTGCTCCAACATTTACTGGGTATATTGCAAGTACAGGTGCATCAGGAAGTTGGGTTTACGGAAGAAATGGAGCATCTGGAAATGCTACAATAACATTTATTAATGCAGGAACTCAAATGGCTCAAGCATATATCAATGTAGGGTCTGCATGGGTAACTTGTTATGCAGTAGGGCATTGGACATCTTCTGCGGAGTTATAAAATGTATAAAAAATATCAAAAATATAATGGAATAGAATTAAATTGCATTTTAAGATTATCAGACAACGCTTGTATCCCATTTGACCCATCTAACACGGATTTTATAGAGTATCAAAAGTGGTTGTCAGAAGGAAATCAACCAGAACCAGCAGACGAATAAGGAGAACTAAATGTTTGGCATAGCATCATTCTCGCAAAGCCCATTTAGCTCTTTAGCAGGAGGACAAACACTTCTAGCTTCTGCTAGTGTAAATGCAACAGCAACTCTTACCGCACTAGGCTACAGAATACTACCATTTAGTGCTGCTATTACAGGCAATGCAACTGTAACAGCTAGTGGCAATAGACTACTATTTGGTAATGCAGTAGTAAACTGCACAGGAACAGTATCAGCAAGTGCTATTAGAGAACGCACAGGTATTGCAAGTATCTCATGTTCTGCAATCCTAACCGTAGATGGTTTCTCATTTATCTATGCTACAGCAGATGTAAACTGTACTGCCACAGTAAGTGCTAGTGCTAATACTACATTATTTGGTAGTGGTGCAATTACAGCAGACGCTACAGTTACTGCTAATGGTAACAGAGTACAGTTTGGTATTGGTTCTATCACAGGTAATGCTACTGTTACAGCAAATGCTAATAGCATATTCTCTGCTAACGGTGTTATTACAGCTAACGCTACAGTAACAGCATCTGCACAAAGAACTAGAACAGACTCTGCAAGTATTACAGCTACAGGCACAGTTACTGCTGACGCTAATAGAATTACATTTGATAGTGCATCTATCACAGGAATTGCCACAGTCACAGCATTAGGTGGTTATGTAGTATCAGGCGTAGCAGATATAGATGCCTTTGCTATTGTTACAGTAAGCCCTAACGCTATACTAGCAGGTTTTGCTTATGTAGAAGGCATAGGAGCAGTAACCGCTCAAGGCACAATATTAGGCGAAGAGTGGGTAGATGTACCAGTAGGTACAGAAACATGGACACCAGTATCAGCAGGATCAGAAACATGGACAGCAGTATCACCTTCTACAGATACATGGACAGAAATCACAGCAGGAACAGAAACTTGGACTGATATTTCTCCAAGTACAGACATTTGGTTACGACAAGGATAAAAGATGGCAAAGACAAAAATTAGTGAATATTCAGCAACCTCATCAGACAATACTGATATAAGTAATATTAATATTGCAGAAGGATGTTCACCTGCTAACTTAAACAATGCTATTAGAACGGTAATGGCACAGTTAAAAGACCAACAAGCAGGAACTTCTGGTGACAGTTTTACAGTTGCTGGAACTTTAACATCTTCAGGAACATTAGCAGTTACAGGTGGTGTAACATTAGACGGTTCAGCAGGCACGTCTGGTCAAATATTAGTATCAGCAGGTTCAGGTAATACTCCTACATGGGGTAATGCTTTTGTAGCTGGTATGATTATATTATGGTCAGGCTCTTCAGCCACTATCCCTACTGGATGGTTATTATGTGATGGTTCAAGTTCTACACCAGACTTAAGAAACCGTTTTGTAGTAGGTGCTACATCTACTTATGCTGTAGGCGCAACTGGTGGTAGCGCAGATGCTATTGTCGTATCTCATACTCATACTGCAACAGTAACAGACGCAGGTCATAATCATACAGTTTTTGTTGGGAATCAAGGCACTCAAAATATTGCAGGTGGTGGCGGTGCTGGTTCAACCATAGCTGGTGCAACACTTACAACCGCTTCAAATACTACAGGCATCACGGTAGCAAATAGTACAACAGGTTCTAGTGGCACTAATGCTAACTTACCTCCATACTATGCTCTTTGCTACATTATGAAGTCTTAATATGCCAGTACAACGCATAGCTTTTAAAGACTGGTTGCCTGACCAACCATCTATATTAGACACAGTATCTGAAGCCAACAATGTTATTCCTTTAGCTGTAGGATATGGTCCATTTAAGTCAGCAGTAAATTATTCAGGTGTAGCTACAGAAAACCTTACTAACTGTTTTGCAGCTAAAGTAAATGCAGACGTATCTATATTTGCAGGTGGCTTTACCAAATTATTTAAAGTATCTGCTACAGACTTAACTATGGAAGATGTGTCTAAAGCTGGTGGATATACAGGTATTAATAGATGGCAATTTGTGCAGTTTGGTGACTATGCGTTAGCTTCTAATGGCTCTGAAAAAATACAATATTTTGATGTAAATTCATCTACAGACTTTGCAGATTTAGCAGCCGCAGCTCCAGTAGCTAAATACATTACAGTAGTTCGTGACTTTGTAGTAGGTGCTAATATAGGTGCTGGCTCAAATCCATCAAGAGTAAACTGGTCAGATATTAACGATCCTACAGATTGGACAGCTGGTGGTGCATCACAATCAGATTTCCAAGAACTTCCTGACGGTGGTGACATTACAGGTATTACAGGTGGCGAGTTTGGTATTGTATTTCTAGAAAAAGCCATTGTGCGTATGTCATACATTGGCTCACCATTATTCTTTCAGTTTGACACCATCTCTCGTAACGTAGGATGTATAGAAGGTGGGTCTATTGCTCAATATGGTGGCATAACATACTTCTTATCAGATGATGGTTTCTACTCATGTAATGGTCAACAAGTTACAGGTATTGGTTCAGAAAAAGTAGACAGATACTTTTTTAGTAACGCTAACATTGGCGATATTGATTCTATTTCAGCAGCAGTAGATCCAGAACGTAATTTAGTTATTTGGAATTACACAACAGTATCAGGTAATAGAGCTTTACTTATCTATAACTTTGAAACACAAAAATGGTGTGAAGCAGATACAGATGTAGACTATTTATCTACACTAGCTACCACAGGTACAACTTTAGACGGTATAGATACAGCTTATAATGTAACAGCAGGTTCTTTTGTAATAGGTAAATCATACACAATTAGAAGTGTAGGTACAACAGACTATACTCTTATTGGTGCAGTAGCTAATACGGTAGGTGTATTATTTACAGCGACAGGTGTAGGTTCTGGTACAGGCGTTGCTATAGATATGGCAGCCTCTGCTGCAGCAACCAGAACTATAGATACTCTTACTACAACACTAGACGATAGACTTTATGCTGGTGGTAAATTTTTATTTGGTGGTGTTCGTGATACTAAAATTATTACATTTACAGGAGTTCCAGCTACAGCAACTATTACTACAAACGATTTAGAGTACGGTTATAACTCTGTGCTTACTCTTATTAGACCTTCTGTAGATAGTGGCTCTGCAAGCGTTTCTGTGGCTTCTAGACGTATGTTAGATGATACCATTACATATTCAACACCTATATCAGCAAGTTCAGAAAACAGATGTCCTGTAAGAAGTGCTGGTCGTTATCATAGAGTAAGTATAACACCTACAGGAGCTAACTGGTTTTCAGCTATTGGACTAGACTTGGATTACACAGAGCAAGGAACTAGATAATGGCTCGTAGTGATATGTACCGTAAACTTGCTTGGACAGGTGGTGATCCAAGACAGGTTGCAGAAATTGTAAATAACCTTGTAGAAGGTAAGTCTAATAATACAGGTGAGTTTTCCACAGCAACAAGCACAACAACTACTACACTTAATAATGAACGTATAGGGTTTAACTCTGTTATCTTATTTATGCCACTAGATCTAAACTCTGCAGCAGAACTTAAAGACATTTACTTTGATACATTTACACAAGGTTCTTGCACAGTCCATCATGGTAGTCATGGCGTTTCAAGGAATTATCGTTATATAATAGTAGGATGATATTACATTACATACCTAAAGATAATTTACGTTCACATTGGGATTACATTAGACACGGATTAGAAATAGTCAGGTCTAAAGGTCATACCGAGTATATACCAGAAGACGTGTATTGTGATTGCTATGAGCAACGTTCTATGTTGTTTATGGGAATAATAGACAATAAACCAGTAGGATTCGTAGTACTTCAACCAATCGGAAACAGGCTTCATGTATGGGCTGCTTGGTCATTAATTAATGATGAGGCACTCTTTATGCAAGCATTTCAAGAGATTCAACAAATAGCAAAACAAGGCGGCAAGACTAAAGTTACATTCAACTCCGAAAGGCGTGGATGGGAACGTAAAGCAAGACAGATGGGTTTTAAACCTCAAACATGGGAATATACACTTTAAGGAACTAGATATGTTTAAGTTACACAATTGGGTACAAGAATTAGTACAGTCATTTACATTTTATGGTGGTGGTGGTTCAGGCGGTGGTGGCACATCTGAAACCAAAAGCGAACTAGATCCTACTGTAAGACCATTCGTAGAATATGGTTTGGGTGAAGCTAAAAACTTATATCAAACTACTACGCCTGAATACTTTAAAGGTCAAACATATGTTAGCCCATCTGCTCAAACAGAATCTGCATTGGCACAAGCTGAAGCACAAGCAAGAGCAGGAAGCCCACTTACAGGTGCAGCACTTAATCAACAATTAGGTACTGTACAAGGTCAATATTTAGGTGCTAACCCATATTTCCAAGCTGCTATGCAACCAGCTGTTCAAACAGCTACACAAGCTTATAACGATGCTATTAAGCAAGCACAAGGTTCAGCGTCTATGGCTGGTCGTTATGGATCTAATGTATCTGCTGACCTTCAAAATAGAGCTGCTAATACTTTGGCTACAACTTTGACTGGCAAAGCGGGTGAACTTGCTTATCAAAACTATGCTACAGAACGTGGTAGACAAGAAGCTGCTGCATTACAAGCTCCTCAATTAGCTCAATCTAGATTCCAAGATATTAACCAACTTATGAATGTTGGTCAAGCTAGAGAACAATATTCACAACAAGCTCTTGAAGATGAAATTGCTAGATTTGAATTTGAACAAAACAAACCATACACTAAACTACAAGCTTATTTGGGTGCTGCATACGGTGCTCCAATGGGTCAAGTTACAAAAACAACTCAATCAGGTGGTGGCAAGATTGTATGTACAGCTATGAATGCTGAATATGGCTTTGGTAGCTTCCGTAATTCTATCTGGTTAGCTCAATCTAAAGATTTAGACCCAGCATACGAAAAAGGATACCATAAACTATTCTTACCATTAGTAACCTATGCTTATAAAGCAGGTGAAAAAAATGCCCTACAACGCATTTTAAGGGGTGTTTTAGAGCATATCGCAAGACATAGGACTGCTGATATATGGAAACAAAAACGTGGTAAAAACAGAGATAATATTGGTATGGTTTACAGATTTATTCTTGAACCTATTTGTTATATAGTAGGAAAGGTAGGCAAATAATGTTTAAATATTTTAACCCTATATGGCTTATTAAGAACTTCTTACAACCTTCTCTTGGTCCAGAAATTTTAGTTCCAGCAGCTATCGGAGCTGTAGGTTCTGGTGTAATGGGTGGAAACCCTATTAAAGGTGCATTGCTAGGTGGTGCTACTGGTGGTATTTTAGGTGGTGCAGGTGGTGCAGGTAGTAATTTATTTTCAGGATTTAAAAGTGCATTACCTACAGGATTACAAGGCACATCAGCAGCAGTTGCTCCTAGTTTAGGCTCTGGTGGTTATGCTGCATTTGCTCCTGCTGCAACTCAAACCGTAGCTTCTAATGTAGCTAATCCTATATTAAGTAACGCATCTAATATGGGTAATATTGGTATGGCAAATACATTTAATACTGGGGCTTCTAATATTTCAAACGTTGCTATGGCTACTCCAGAATATGTTAATCCAGCATTAATTACAAATCCATCACAATTACCTCCTCCAGCGCCACAAACTTATACTGATGGAGTTGCTGATGTTATTAGACCTAGATTTGATGAACCAATTAGAGTAACTGAACAAGCAACAAAAACAGGTGGATATGAAACTCCATTTTATGAAAAAACATTTAATAGTATTTTAAATTACGCACAAAAAAATCCATTAGATATTGCTGGTGTAGGTTTAGTTGCTTCTGGTAAAATTGGACCAAAAGCACCACCATTACAGCCAAGAGATGCAAATATTATTAAAGGCACAACTCCACAATTGGGTCAACTTTTACAAGTTAGAAGACCAACAAGATTTTCATAAGGATAAAAAATGGCAAACGGATTATTAGATTATATTCAAAATTTTGATGTTAATAAAACATTAGGCGTTCAATATGGATTGCCTAAAGGCATGCTATCTCCTGACATTGAAAGTCAAATGGGTGTAAGTGGTGCACTTACTGGAGTAGGAAATGTTATAGAGGGCATACAACAAGGTGCTAGTGTTCCAGAAAATATATTTAGATTTTTGTCTGGTCAAAGAACAGGTCGCCAAAATATTGCTAATACAGCTGTTCAAAACTACATGAATCAATTAAATGTTGCTAAATTACAAGGCGATATTGCACAAGATCCTTTTAAACTTGCTAAATTAAAATTTGAAGTAGAAAAAGCACCTTATGAACTTGGCAACTTACAAAATCAATATTTTCAAAGTTCGTTTAAAACGCAAGGTATTAAAAGTGAACTTAAAAAATTAGAAGACGCTGGAAAATTTGACGAATTAAATACATTAGCTGCAAATCCTGATGAGTATTTTAAGCGATTACTTTCTACAGATATTAATAAAAAAGAGTACACCCAGCCAGAATTAAGTGCTGCAAGAATATTAAACCTTGATCCAAGAAACAGATCAAATTGGAATGAACAAGATGAATTAAATTATAATGCAATTATATCTGCTCCAAGTCAAGCTGAAGCATTTAGAATTAATGCAGAATCACTTGCTAGACATAAAGCAGACCCTAATCGTGTTCCTTACATTCCTGTTCCATCTAGAAATGATGTTATTGCACAAATTAGAAAAGAAACCAAAGGAACATCTATTGCACAAACAAATGGTCAAGTAAATGTTACTCAACCTAATTACAATCCTTCCGAATTATCTAATTTACCAGTAGGTCAATTTGCTCCTACACCAAAATATAAAGAAGGTGGCGTTAAAGGTGCAGACGGAAAAATATATTCTACAGAAGAATTTAATAAATTAGGCACAGAAAAACAAAATTTATTATTAAGAGATGTAACTCGTGAAGAATATGTTAAAGAAGATAAAACATTGTATGAAAACATAAGGCAAGATAAAGCAAGTGCACAATATGCTAATTATAATGCTGATAGAACATCAAAATACATAGAAAAAATATTAGATAATCCTGAAAAATTTACAAAATTATTTAGTACTTTTGGTGGTAGATTACCTATTACAATTAATAAAGCAACAGGTAACTTTGTTGCAACAGAATCAGCTGCACAAGATATTGTTAATTTATTAAACACAATTAAAGGTCAACAATTTACAAATGAAATTCAGCTTATGAGAGCAAATAACAAAACTGGTGGTGCTGTAGGTAACGTATCTGATAGAGAAGTAAGTATGTTTCAAGATATGGCTGCTAATTTAAATTACAGTGGTTCTGCCGAGCAATTATGGAGCGAATTAAATTCTCTATATAATCAAGGTCATAAAATGAATAATATCTATTTAAATAACTTTAAAGATTATTATGGTGAATCAGAATTTAATAGATATAAAATAAATAATTTAAAATTAAATCAAAAACAATTTAGTCCATTATTAAATGAAGCTTTAACTTTACAAAAACAAACTAAATTAAAAAATAGAGTAGAAAATATTAGCCCTATTCAAGGGCTTTCTCCAGAAGGTCAATCAGCATACGATTTATATAAACCTAAATAAGAAGAAATAAATGACACCTACCTTACAAGAATTAGAAGCTGCATTAATAAATGCAAATAATGCTGGAGATGCAACTGCAGCAACAGCAATAGCTAATGACATGAGTAAGATAATGCAACCTGCTCAACAAGTTCAATCAGAATATAAAGGCATGCCTGCTATAACTGTTGCTGAAAGAGCACTAGGAAATATTGGGTCAGATGTAGGGCAACTTGCTAAACAAACTTATGAAGCTATTACTAGTCCAGCACAAACAGCAACAGGAGTGTTAGATTTAGCTTCTGCTGGAATGTCTAAAGTATTAGATGTAACTGGATTAGGAAAATATGCTGATCCACAAAAAATGGAAAAATATAGACAAATTCGTCAAGTTATTGGACAAGATGTTCAAAGCTTATTAACAGAAGAAGGATTAAAACAACGTATAGCTGAAAAACCAATTACTTCTTTACTTGATGTTAGTATGGTAGGTCAAGCAGCTACTGCACCATTAAAAGCAACTAGATATGGCGGAGCGTTAAATAAAGGTTTTCAAACTATTGACCCAACACAAATTATTACTAAACCTGCTGGTGCTGCATTTGAAAAAATATCAGATATTGCACAAACAAAAGCATCACAATATGCACCAACATTAGAAAAAGTAAAATCATATACAGAATCTGGATTTGTAATTCCTCCTAGTGAAGTTAAAGGATCTGGAGCAATTAAAAAAGGATTGGAATACTTGTTAGGTGAAAAAACACCTGTTAAAGCAACAATAAAAAATCAAGAAGTTGTAAATGCTAAAATTAGATCATTTTTAGATGTGCCAGAAAATACTCCTCTTAATAACGCAATGCAAATTATTAAAGATAGAACTAAACCAATATATGATGAAGTAGCAAAAATTAAACCTATTCTTGTATCTAAATCAAAAACAATTCCACAAACTAGAACTGGTGCAATGGGTGAAGTTATTGATATACCATCTAAAAAAGTTGCAGCACAAAAAACTAGAAGCGGACAACAAATATTAAATGATATAGAAAAACAAAGAGCAACAACGTCTAAATCATATAGAGATGCTAATAATAAAGCAAATAGTGAAAACAAATCTCCTGATTATAAAAAAGCCGAACAGTCTTTAGCTAAACAACAAAAATTAGAATCTGAATTAGAAGATTTAGCTGCTTTGTCTGGCAACAAAGAATTAGCTGCTAAATTAAAAGAAGCACGAACAGATAGAGCTAAAGGACATTCAATAGAAAATGCTATTGATAAAGGCGATTTAAATGCTAATTTATTTGCCAAGCAAAACAAAAAAAGATATGTAACAGGTGAAGGTAAAGAAATTATAGACTTTGCTACTGATTATCCTAACCTTGTTAAAAAACAACCAAAGCCATCTATTTTGGCACAAGTGCAAAGTTTAATTCAACCTTTAATAGTTGGTGGTGGTGCAGGGCTTTTAGGAGGTCCAATGGGAGCAGCAGCATTTCTTGGAGCAAGACAAATAACACCGCCTTTGTTATTAAGTAAACAATTACAATCAGGATTAGGTACATCTAATTTTATGCCTACAGGTTCTGGATTGTTAAAAGCATTAGCAAATCAACCAGCTGTTACAGGAGCTACATATATTCCTAGCTTATTACAATCTGCTGACATTGATCTTGCAAGAGAATATTAATGATTGAATGGCACGATTTATACCTACCCCCTATAAACTTATATAACGCTCCGAAAGGATAAGATGGTGAAGTCAGACGTAGAATCAAGATTAAGTACACACGAAGAAGTATGTGCATTACGTTACGAACAAATAAATGCAAGACTAAAACGATTAGAACAAATTCTTTTAGGTACAGCAGGTTTTGTGATTGTATTTCTATTAACTAATAAATTTATGTAACATGAAAACATTTTCTAAAATATTTAGTTGGACAATTATTGTTTTACTTGTTTTATTTATGGTTCATACTGCACACGCTGATACTACTACTATTAACTATAAAGGTCAACCACCACCTAGTGCCATTAGCCCTTCTATAAGTGCTTTTAGCCAAGACGTTTGCCTTGTCCCTGTTAGTGGTTCTGTTTCTAGTACTTTGTTTGGCGTAAGTGGTGGCTCTGGCTATAAAGACGAGAACTGTGAGCGTATTAAATTAGCTAAAACTCTCAACGATTTAGGTCTTAAAGTTGCAGCAGTTTCTATACTTTGTCAAGATAATAGAGTATTTGAAGCTATGTTGCAATCAGGTTCACCATGCCCTATAAACGGTTCTATCGGTGATGCTGCAAAGCGTGGCTGGTATGAATTAAAACCAGATACATTTAAGAAACTTTATGGTCAAACATTCACTATACCGCTTGTTCCTGACGAGCCTATTACTACTTCTCTCCCTACTAAAGGTAAATAACGCCTATGCTTGGTATTGCAACTATACTCCAACGCCTGAAGGCTATATGCTTCAAGGTTCTCTCGTATGTCATGGCATTGATCCACAAATTGCAATTAAAGACTATTGGTGCGTATCTTATAACCCAAGTGACCCAATATGTAGTGCGTATCAAACTCCTGCTTGTTCAGACTTGGTTGAAAATCAAACCACTGCTTGCACGTTACCTCACTATAGCGGTGCTGTTAATCAAAGCAGGAACTTTAGTTGTTCTACGCAAAGCTGGTCAGCTTGGACAGAAACTTCTAACAATTGCACACAAGACCCTCCAACGTGTCAAACAAGCACTGAAACTAGACAAGTAGCCTGTCAAGCAGACTATGTAGGTTCTATTACTGAAACTAACATTTCATCTTGCCCAGATCCTTATGGAAGTCCTGTATGGAATGGTTGGGTAGAAACAAATAATACATGTGTTAAGAGTGCTACAAACGTCACTAACGTGAGTTCTCCAGTTAGCCCTAGCTCACCCCTTAACCCAGTAAATAACCCACCTCCACCACCGCCTGCAGCACCTCCACCGTTACCAGCTGAACCGCCTAGAGTAGAGTCAGTTCCTGTTAAGGTTGAACAACCAAAACAAGAAACTAAAAGTGAGCCAAAAGCAAAAGAAGACAGCCCAAAAGACCCACCAAAGACTGAACAAAAGAATGAGAGCAAGGAAAGTCCTAAACTTGACGTACCAAAGGGTAAAGAACTTGTACATGGCTTTGGGATAGTCCTTTCTTTAGAAATACTTAACAGACCTATTATACAGCAAATAGAAATAACAGACGCATTTAAATTTGATACGGAGATAAACAATGAGTTCGGAAAAAATCAAAACCTTCAGCTTGAGCTTATCCAGCTCGGCACTTCTGAAATTGATTTTAATAGCATTGCCAATAGTAGCTGGCTCGGCATACGCAGGCATAACTTTTTACAACAAGATGGTTACGGCAATTGAAGCTGTTGACAGTTTAGATTTAGCTCCTATAGAGTCTAAATTAAATGGTTTAGAAATACAAGTTAAAGCAATAAATGAAAGACAATATCAACTGTCAGAGTCTATAATGAAAGCTAGTGAAAAGTCTTCAGATGCTATTGCTAACTCTCGTGAAACTGCAGCTATGGTATCAGGTCTGCGTAAAGAATTAGAAGCTACTGTTAATGCTATGGATGATAAATTAAATACTGTTAAACGCAGCACAATGAACCCATTATCAAAATGACATTCATCACAGAAAATAATATAGCTAACCTCTATAGTGCAATTATAGAGATGCCTATATTTGATGAATACAAATTACCACCAGCATCTAAAGTAGATTTTGTTATTGTAAATGACAATGCTATATGTGGAGAGTATCAACCACCAGAAAAAAGTGAACCACATGTCATTACTATATCTACTGCAAGACATTCTCACTTATACCCTGTGTTAATTACACTTTGCCATGAAATATTGCATATGTGTGTATATACAGTTTCACCAAAAACAGAGCAGTACACAAGTCATAAAGGCTTGTTTCTTAAATTACAAAAACGTGTAGCCAAAATGTATGGCTTTGATCCAAAGGAGTTATAGATGTTAAGTATTTTATCAGGTATATTAGGTTTTGCTACTTCAGGCTTACCCAGTGTTTTAGGTTTCTTTCAGCAAAAGGGTGACCAAAAACATGAAAGAGAAATGGCTAAACTACAAACAGAACGTGAATTAGAATTAGCTAAAGCAGGCTTTATATCACAAGAAAAGATAGAAGCTATTAAGCTAGACCAAATAGAAGTTCAAACATACGCACAAGAACGTGAAGCATTATACGACCACGATAAGAAGCTAGTAGAAAATGCAAGCCCTACAGTTAAGAATTGGAACGCTATGGTTAGACCTGTAGTCGCTTTTATCTTTGTGGGTGAGTTAGTGCTTATCAACCTTATCTCATTAGCATGGGCTATGTGGTCAGGTGTAGACTTTGTTGTAGCATCTCAAGAAGTATTTGGTTCTGAAGAAATGGCTATTACTGCATCTATTATTGGTTTCTATTTCGGTTCTCGTACATGGGAAAAGAAACGTGAAAGTATCTAAAGAGGCTATCAAGTTAATCCGACATCATGAAGGTGTTCGTAATAAGCCTTACAAGTGTCCTGCTGGTTTATGGACTGTCGGTGTGGGTCATCTTATTGGAGATGGCAAGTCTCTTCCAGAAGCGTGGAATAAAACATTTACAAACGAGGAAATAGATGGAATTCTTAAACACGACCTCAATCGTTTCGAGTTGGGAGTACGCAAGATGCTACCTAACGTGCCTCTTCGACAACACGAATTCGACAGCATTGTTTCTTTTTGCTTCAATCTGGGTCTTGGATGCTTTCAGCGTTCAACCATCCGTCAAGCGTTGCTTCGTGGCGATAAAGAAGCGGCTATGGAATCGCTAGTTAAATATTGTAGAGCTGGTGGTAAAGTCCTAAAAGGCTTACAAAACAGAAGATTGGATGAACGCAGACTATTTCTTGGTATATAATAAGTAAACTTATAACTAAAGGTTATTATGAAAATTTTACTTATTGATATAGAAGTAGCACCAAATACTGCTCATGTCTGGGGTATTTTTGACCAGAACATCTCTATAAATCAATTATTAGAATCATCTTATACCCTTTGCTATGCAGCTAAATGGTACGGTGAATCTAAAATCATGTTTGATTCTATTCAAAAATCTGGCAAACAAAAGATGCTAGACTCTGTGCATAAACTTCTCGATGAAGCTGATGCCATCGTTCACTACAACGGTTCTAGGTTTGACATACCCATACTACACAAAGAGTTTTTATTAGCAGGTATGCCGCCTCCAGCACCTGCCAAACAGATAGATTTATTACAAGTAGCAAGAAGACAATTTAGGTTTGTTTCTAACAAACTAGATTATGTATCACAGGCTTTAGGTTTAGGTTCTAAAACAGAACATGAAGGTCATACATTGTGGGTTAAGTGTATGAACGATGATCGTAAAGCTTGGAAGACTATGGAAGAGTACAATAAAAACGATGTAGTACTACTTGAAAAAGTTTATGACAAGTTTAAAGCATGGATTAAAAACCACCCTAACCACAATGCGTATTCCGCAAATACAGTATGTCCAAATTGCGGTTCTAGCAAATTACAAAAGCGTGGTTCAGCAGTTAATTTATCACGACACTATCAACGATTCCAATGTCAAGGATGTGGTAAATGGAGCAGATCAGTGAAATCAGAACAAGTTACAAAAGAATCAGTTATCAGCATATAAGGAAAATTATGAACATTCAACAATTATGTGAGCACATGGTAGGCAAAATGGTAGTAGAAGCAGAAGCCTACTACGGTGAAGACGTGCTTATTATAATGTTAGATGACGGAAGCCACATCGAAATTAGTGGTGATGGGCTTTCCGTTTATTCAGAAGTGCCAGAACTAGACGATTAAGTTAAAATCATTTAATTCTTTGTTTTGTAATTCATACAAATCAGCTTTTGTTTGAAAAGCTGTATTATCACTTCTAGTTCTTACAGTACCTTTTTTATAAAAACTAGCTTTTTCAATAAAATCATTTTTATCTATCCAGCCACAAATAGTTAATATCATATTGGTTCTATTTAAACTACAAAATATGTATCTATCTACTTTGTATTTATCTTGCAATCCAATTAGATTATTTACAAAGTATGGCTTTGGCTCACAATTTCTTCCCATAGTTTTTACATCATACGTTTTATCTTTATATGTAAAATCTACTCCATTATCAAATCCATTAGATTCAATGAATGGTAATCCTAAAAAATCTAAAACAACAGACTGACCTACAATACCTCTTAACTGTTCAGAGGCATTACCATCAGCAACACCTCTATTACCAAAGTTAGTTTTTTTTAGTAAACTTCTACAATGACTAACAATTTCATCCTTGATCGGAATGTTAATCATCAACCATTTCTAGTCTTTGTAATTGAGCAGCAACCTCTGGTGGATTAACAACATCTTCATCTTTAACTATCTCTAATAGTTTATTTTTATACCATTCAGACTTGTCTAAATCTTCCTCAAACTTGCCTTTAAAAGGGTAGCGTAAGTCGTATTTCATCTTACAACCTTTTAGGTATCCAATAAACTCTTCTTTTGTCAAGCGACTTTCAATGACATCTATTGCTTCTATACCACCTACCAAGTAATGCTTTGGATGATTTATATTATCCATATGATTCTCCTTTTAAAATTTACCTCTTAAATACTTTAAGATTCCGTAATTATAACCACGCATTGTGCAATCTATCAAGGTATAGTCATACAATAGTTCATCTATACGTCTTCTATTCCAAGCACTATGGAATTCTATAAGAAATACTACTGGTTGTACAGTCAAGTTCTCTAGTATCTCTATTTCTGCACCTTCAGTATCTATTTTCATGATGGCACACTCTGGCAAGTGTTTAGCAGACATGACTTTAACTATCTCACCTTCTTGTCTTTGTTCTTCACCTTCGTACAGACTGGCTTCCCCACAGTTATGTAATCCATAATACATCATACGCTCACCATCTTCTTTGCCAATAGCAAAGTTTCTAATGGCTATGTCAGTTCCTGCTGTATTTTGTCTTAATAAACTATAGTTAGCTTTTATAGGTTCATAACAATCTATCTTTGGTTTATCAAAGTATTCATGTGCCCATACTGCAAAGCCACCTACATTAGCACCTATGTCTATAATATAAGGGCTTTTTCCTATACCTTCTATAGCATATTCACCTTGAAATATCTTACCTACATGGCTAATCATGTCATTAGGTATAATCATACAAGCCTGCCACTAAATTGATAAGTGCCTGTGTGACCTAGTTGAGCCCATGCTGCACCCCAAACCTTAATACCATTATCCCTAGCTAGTTTACAGAAGTGATAATCTTCACTTAACAAATGATTTTGTTCATCAATGCTAGTGGTAAAGTATTCTACAACTTGGTCGCCTATATTTGAATTGTCATTAACATCATTCATGTTGTGTTTATAAGATGGACACTTGTCTTTTAGCTTTTCAAATACTTCACGTTTAATCAACATAAATCCAGTGCCACCATGTTTAATCTCAAATGGTTTATCTAATGGCACAAGTTGTTTCTCAACATCGCCAACCATATTTACTACATACTCGCCAGTAAAGTATTTAAGTTGATCCTGTGGCACTTTCTTTTCAATAGCAAAAGATACTGCACCCCAGTTAATTTCTTTTTTAGGATACAAGCCACATATAATCTCTACGTCAGAGTCAATCATCTTTAATAAATCTTTTGCTTCAAACTGTATGTCAGCATCAATAAACATTAAGTGTGTAGAGTCGCTTTTTAAGAAATCATTGACTAAAGTATTACGACCTCTAGTAATAAGGCTCTCGTTGTATAGAAATGAAAAGTATGCTTCTATGTCTTTAGCATTAAGCCATGCTTGCAGTTTAAGCATAGACTCTAAATAAGTGCCATAACATAAACCTCCATACATTGGTGTTGCTATAAATAAGTTTGGTTTAGTTGCCACCGTAAGCCTCCGTTAGTTTTTTGCTATCATATTTTTTAACATTAGTTACTTTTACAATATTTTTGGTATCTGGTATTAATGGTGTTATCGTAACATTATGAAGTTTTAATTTAAGGTCTTTTAACCATGAAAGTTCCGTAGGTTCTGAAGTCATAAGACCAGACCATACAAGTTTCCCTGTGCTGTCAAACTCTTCTACAAGCCATGCTATAGGTTTCATTAATAAAATACCATCCTTCCTATGTGGACTACTTTCTTTTTATTCCAAATAAATCTCATATCTATACTATCATCATGAAAATAAAGACTATTTGCAACTGGGTTAGCATACTTCTTAAAAACTAATGTGTCAAGTACCAGTAATTGAGTTTCTAAAAACATTTTTTGATCTGGTTTAGCTTGCTTACCATTTACATAGTTTTCTACTCCTATGAACTGCCCACGACTATACACAACCTCACAAGCATCTTTGCCAAACCTTTTAGACCTTACTCTATTTGCAATCACATGAATAACCCCTAACTTTTCCTCTAGTGATTGCGTATTGACTTCTGTATAAACTGCTGTAGCTATACAATGAACGTCATGCTCTGTCAGTTGCATGTCCATTATGGTTTGTAAACATTATACACAAGTGGATGAATAACATCTGCACCTATAATATCTATTATCTTTTTTCTAATAGAATCTTTATGCACGTTTACTACAAAACAACATGAATCTAATAATTCGCTATTAGTAAACAACCATTTAATAGCGTCTATTTTGTTTTCAAAATTAATCTTATGATGATACTTCATATTTTTAGTACCTGATTTATTAGGTGCGTGTCTATATAAAGCATCTTCTACTGCTTGCGTTAGTATACATGTCAGCAATTTACCCTCTGGGGTATGTGCTAACACACTATTGTCATCAAAATCTATAATCTCTTCCATAATGTCTCCGTATTTTCATTAGGGTAATATAAATATTTCTTACTTGCTTTTGTATCGCAAAAACAGCATAATTTTATATACAAACTACTTTGTCTTGCATGTATTACATACAAAGGTGTTTGTGTAGCAAAATGTGTAATATATTACACACAAATGTACTAAATATTAGAACAATTGATCTATTAAGGAGAACAATATGTGGACAACACCATCAGCAACAGAAATGCGTTTTGGCTTTGAAGTAACTATGTACGTTATGAACAAGTAGTTATAAGCATGTTGGGGATGCTCCTAAAAAGGAACATCCTCATCTACTGCTGCTTGTTTAGGCTTAACATCACCATCTTTTAGCTGTACAGATCCACTAATAAACTTACCTTTAGCACTTTCTCTAATCCAGCCACTAATTCTAAATTCAATACCATCTACGTTAGCAATACCTGTGTAATCTGGTCTTTTAGGATTGTCTCCCTTATCATTCTTAAATAAAGTAAACGTGTTTGTGTTGTCATATTCTGCCATTTTATTTTCCTTGTGTTTTATAAAAATTTGCTACTGTGCTACCTGTAAAGTTATCAGGATTACGTTTAATTAACTGACCAATAACTTTATCTAACTTTGCCATTTGCTTTTCTTGCTCTTCAATATCTAATGAATGAAATGTTTCTGCATGTAATCCACTAGAAGCCCTGATTAACATTTGCCTTTCTATATCATTAAACATTACTTAATCTCCTTAAGTTTATTTATGATTGTATCTACTTCTTCCAAGAATTGTTTTACTTCTGACTCAAGTTCTTTTTGATACACTGGGTCTGCTTCTATACGCTTTACAAATACCTGTAAATGCTCTGGGAACATAGGGTTGTAGCTCACAAAGTCACACCATTTACGACCTGTCACTAAAAGCTGAAACTGTACTTGAGGAACGTACTTACTTGGAATATCTTGTGTCATTAATGTTTCTGTATGCGTACTTCCCATAGGACATTTAATTTCAATAATCCCATCATCGCCTACCATACCATCTGGACTAGCACCAGCTTCCAAAGTGGGATGCTTAACGAATCCCACTTCTTCCACTTCCCCGAATTGTTGCACATATCTATCTCTAGCAAATTGCTCTCTATCTATACCGTCTTGCATTGCTTGATTAATATATGTTTCTTGCCTTTCACCTGTAAGCCTTTCGCTTACTAGCTGAATTTTGTAGTTACGTCTAGATGCAGATTCACCACTCTTAATCTTTGCTAATACATCAGCTACACGACTGGCTGTAACCAAACCGAGCCTCGCTTGAAACCACTCTTCTGATCGTTGTTCCATTAGATAAAGTCCTCTGCTTTAGTATCTTTCATCTTGATAACTGCACCTGCACTAGCGTCAATAGCATCATGCTCTACAATCTCAAAGGCATTAGTCCATAAATATCTACGCAAGTAAGTTTGCACTGCACCTAAATTTTGAACGTCATGGCAACCTTTTAAAGCTGCACTTGACATAGGGCATTTAAACTCAATAAATTGTGTAACATCATCCATATCTGTAATAGTAAGAATTGCTATGTCTGTATAAAATGTTACTGTGCCACAGATACCCACCTCATTACAAATCTCTTGAATAGTAGGTAAGAAATCACCTAACTCAAAATACTTGTATCCTGCAAATTTATTGTGACCAGATTTTTTAAGGTCTGCTGTTTGTAACTTTAATCTTGCTTTCATTAATTTACTGTGTATGCTCATCTTTTTCTCCCCTGTTACATAATTTAACGTCTCTAATACTTCTTTCTGATGTTGCTCCATCATTACTTGATCGTAATGTTGTTGTTGACTCATTTGCTTTCTCCCATTTGTCGTTATCTTCTTTAAGTTCTTTTACAAGATCAGCAAGAATAACTGATATATGTTTTAAAGAATGTGCCATAAAAAATATCCCCAAAATATTACTAAAAACCACTTTACCACATAATAGAACTTTTGTGTAAACTTTTTTTGTAGTCTGTCATTAGTGATAATTCTCATAAATTTATTTAAATTCATGTCTACTCCTAAACTTGAAAACACACTATACGCTTACTTTAATAAATTGTCAACAAGTATTTTAATAGGGGAGGTATTTATCCGACTTTTATATTTATTGACAAGATTTAAATTAGGTGTTATAGTCGCCATTCATTTCAATAAGGAGATTTAAATGAACTTTACAGAGGCTGTAGCACACTTTAATAACTCAAGACGTAAGATGGCATATGCTTTAGATATATCTATTCAAGCTATTCAATATTGGGCTAAAGACCCAGCAAAAGATATTCCAAAGAAGCGTGTAGAACAAATTGAAGAGATTTTAGTTAAGCGTAGACAATCTGAAACTATTCCTCAAGGAGAATAATATGACATCAAGAGAAGCATTATTATCAGCAAAATACGCATTAATTAAAATTCATACTATTTTAGAATTAGCAGATGGGCATACTAACAATGGTGGTTTGGAACTAACAGAACCAGAATGGGAAGGTATTTATGATGCTATAAGAGATGGATTGGGTGGGGAAGATGTATAAAATTAAAAACTGGGAAAAGTTTAATTTATACAATGTTTCTAATCCAAAATATCGTAAAGAAATGACTTGGTTTAAAATTTATGGTAGAGATATTTTAAATAATTTAGATTGGTTTACACTTACTTCTGACCAAAAATCAACACTTTTTGAATTATGGTGTTTAGCTAGTCAAGATGAAGGTAAATTACCTAGTGTTGATATTATAGCATTTAGACTTCGAAAAGATAAAGACTATATAATCAATGCTTTAGAAACTTTAAAGGATTGGCTCTGCCCTTTGTCTACCCAAAGTCTAGACATTGTCTGCCCATCGGATGCCCTAGATAAGATAAGAGAAGATAAGATAATATCTATTGTGCGATTTGAAGAGTTTTGGAAAGAGTATCCAGTCAATAGAAAAGTAGGTAAAAAACCTTGTATGGAAAAATGGGGTAGCAAGGGGTTGGATAAAATTGCAGAAAAGATTATTAATCATGTAAAAACTATGAAACAAAGTAAATCATGGAAAGAAGGATTTAACCCAGCACCATTAACATACATTAACCAAGAGAGATGGGAAGATGATAATACACCTAAACGAAATGTATGGGATAACGCATTATGAATTTAGGTGATGCTATGGAGTCACTAACGGTTAGTCAGTCCGTCATTACTGACTACTATCAACAAAAGGAATATGCTTATGCAGAGTTTAAGGTTAAGGATACGTCTGTATTTACTGACGATGTCTTGCGATATTTTAATACTGAAATACATAGTGGGAAAACATTGGGGTTTATTAAAACGGAAGATGGGTTTAGGGTAAGACCAAGTGAGCTGACTGTGTTGACAGGTGTATCAGGTCATGGTAAGTCTATGTGGCTATCACAAGTCATATTGTCTTTAATGACACAAGGAACAAAGTGTTTAGTAAGTTCGTTAGAGATGAGACCTGTGTTGACATTGGCTCGCATGATTACACAGACTTTAGGCTCACCAGAACCGACAGATGAATTCATAACTAAATTTTGTGAACGTGCAAAAGACAAGTTATATATCTACGATCAGACTGGTTCAACATCTAGTGAAGACATGATTGCTACATTGTATTGGGGTAAACACATTTTAGGTGTAGAAGTATTTGTGATTGACTCATTGATGAAAATGTCAGACATCTCTGAAGACAATTACGAGAAGCAAAAGTTGTTTATAGATAGGCTTGCTGTCACTTGCAGAGACTTGGAGATTCATGTATTCTTGGTAGCACATACAAGAAAGATGGCAGACGAATCAGAGATTCCAGATGCTACTCACATATTAGGATCGAGCCATATACGAAACTTATGCGATAACATAATTTGTGTGTGGAGAAACAGAAACAAAGAACGTGATGTAGAAAACAATGAGAAGACGGAAGATGAATTAAAGAAGATACCAGACGCTATGGTGTTTGTTCAGAAGCAACGTAATTATCAGTTTGAGGGTAAGTTTAGTTTTTGGTTTGACCCTAAAGGATTAAAATACAAAGAGTCACCACGATGACAATAAATGATTTTATAAAAGAATGTAAAAAATTGTTTGGTGATGACATTGCTTACAAAGCCACATCTAATGACGGTGTGACTTTTAAATCTAAAGGATGGAAGGATGAATATGATTCGATTCGTTTTGACGAAATACAATTACGAAAACTTGATAACAAAAATTAAGGCTCTTGATTTAACTAAAAGATGGCGTGTAAACATTAGCGAGGAAAAAGTTGTGAGGTCACTTGAACAGAACGAAAGACTTTGGTCGTTGTATGGTTCAGTTGCTAACTATACAGGTGAAGACCCAACCACTATTCATGAGTTAATGGGTTATAAGTTTCTTCGATATCAAACTGAAATTGCTGGCAATCCAGTTGAGTTGGTGAAGTCTACTACTAAACTTACTACTAAAGAAATGACAGAGTATCAAGAACATATTGAGCAATGGGCTAGTCAGTTAGGTTGGAGTTGGGAATTATGAGACAACCAATCATTGATGGCATAGTTATATTTTGCATCGTATGGTTTATTGGTGGTGTTGCTAAACTCATTAGGTATTTTTATGAATTATCGTAGCAAGAAATTGTTAGAAGCGGTTCGTGAGTTTCCTTGTGCTATGTGTGGCAGACAAGACGGAACAGTTTGTGCAGGTCATTCTAATCAACAGCGTGATGGTAAAGGCACAGGTATCAAGGCTCATGATTATAGAATCGCTAGTCTTTGTTATCAATGTCATGATATGATAGACAACAACAAAGAGTTAGACAGAGCAGAAAGAATTGAAGCATGGGAGCAGGCTCATCGTAAAACTGTGGGTTGGTTATTTGATAGAGGGGTAATTAAAATTGGGTAAAGGTTCTGGAAGAAGACCATTGTTAATTTCTGAACAAGAAGCAGAAGACAACTGGAATAAAATATTTAAAAAAAATTACGAATACGAATTAAACAAGTCTACAGGTGAAGTAGAAAAACGTTTTATAGATGGCATATCTAAACCTAATAGCGAGCAGTTTAATAATGTCAAATAAAGATTGGACTGGAAATAGTGTTGCGTATTCTAAAACATTGGGAGCAAGCAGTCACGCTAACCATGAAAGAGAAGCCAATGATTATTATGCTACAGAACCTAAAGCTGTTAGATTGTTTCTTGAAATAGAAAAATTTGAAGGCAAGATTTGGGAGTGTGCTTGTGGTGAAGGTAGTTTATCCAATGAAATGAAATCACTTGGGTATGATGTTTACAGTTCTGATTTAGTTGATAGAGGTTATGGTGAAGTAAAAGACTTTCTTTCTATAGAAAATAATCAACAAATAAATATGAATATTATTACTAACCCACCATACAAATATGCTAACGATTTTATTGTAAAGTCTTTATCTATTATGAAACATGGTAAAAAGTTAGCATTATTTTTACCCATAAGATATTTAGAAGGCAAAGCTCGCAAAAAGATATTTAAAGAAAATCCACCTAAAATTATTTATGTAAGCAGCAGTAGATTAATATGTGCAATTAATGGTGAATTCCATAAACAAAAAGGTTCAGCAGTTTCTTATGCTTGGTTCGTATGGGAAAAAGGCTATCAAGGTTCAACAACTATAGATTGGTTTAATTAATGGCAACTAGCCCAACGCAGTTAAGCCTTAAGAAGTTAAGAGCAGATGGATACCTTGTAGCTATTACAGAACGATGGAACGCTTTTGCAAAAATAAGACAGGACATGTTTGGGTTTATAGATTTACTTGCTATCAAAGATGGTGAAATACTTGCAGTTCAAACTACATCTGCTAGCAACATGTCAGCAAGGGCTCATAAGATTGCAGATAGTGAGTATGTAGGAACGGTTCGTAAGAGTGGTATGAAAATACATATTCATGGGTGGGTCAAGACTGGCAGAAAGTGGGAATGTAAAGTGATGGATGTATCATAAGGAAAAATATGGAAGCTAAAGTTAGAGAATATAACGTTAAAGGTCGTTTAGTTCATATAGAAAAAATGCGTAATTTAATTTTAGATGCGTTAGGTGATAAATCTTTAACCATTGCAGAGTTATCTGAAGAAATGGGTATGGAACACAGAAAGATTCAATACATTGTATTAAACATGAAAAATTTAGGCATGTTAAATTCGACAGAACGTGAACAACAGGGACAAAAGAAAATATACAGATACTTTAAACCTAAAGTTAATTTATTACAAAACATATTTCACCCTATGCCAGACTTTAGCGACAGGATCAAAGGCATTTATATCCCTACAGAAG
>Ga0222713_10000862_pt1 | contig 34870 bp, 19 predicted proteins | sample C33_649DmetaG_FD_165061 | JGI IMG/M metagenome (GOLD analysis project Ga0222713, IMG submission 165061) | Estuarine water microbial communities from San Francisco Bay, California, United States - C33_649D | ecosystem: Environmental > Aquatic > Marine > Unclassified | place: USA: California... | reverse complement strand
CGGTTTGTTCACTTCTATTTAAATCCCACGAGTGATGCGGGAGGTGATTAGGCTGCTACAGCGTAATCGTAAGCTCCTACAAATGCCATAGCATCTTCGAAGCTCCAAGTAGATAATTCTACGTCAGTTATTGTTTTGTACAGATTTAAAGACATCTAGCACTTCTGTCTACGTGTGATACTACAATTCTCATTGTAATCAATTCCAAGTCACCCCCATATTAATAAATACAAATATACGAAAAAATAATTAAACTACCAAATTAATAACCACTAAATTGCAAATAATTTACTAAATAGAATATTAAATTTTTCATTTTTTTAGAACCCAATTTTACTGATTTTGCATTTGAATCTTTAATTGCATCTTCTCCACCGGTCAATCTCCATTCTATATTTACCGCATTATAAAATTCATCTAACGAAAATCTTAGATAATCAGTTTCGTTTACTTCATATATTAAAGCATCATTATCATTTATTCTTTGAATAAAATATCTAACAACATAACCCTGTCTATAATCTGCATAAGTTGGAGTTGGTATATGAGATTTAATTGTTTGAGTTTTTATCAAAGGTTTATTTTCCAATGTTAATAATTCGTGGTATTCTATTCTACTAATTCCCATAATATTATTGTTGTTGTCTATATTCTCCTTGAACACGAGTAACCCATTTCATATCCTGTATAGTTTGTTCAACTTCTGTTACTTGAAATAATCCACAAGCTGCATATTTTCTTGGAATTCCTATAATGTTAAAAGTATCTCCTCTCCTTATACCACTCTTTCCGATAATTGTAAACGAATATTTGATAGGTAATGGATGTGATAATCTACCACCACCACTAAGTCTTCTACTCATTGCGTTTTGTTTAAGTACATTCAAAAACTTTTTATCCGTACAACAATACACTTTAAATTTTGCTTTAAATACATCCATTGAATTTAAAAAGTTTGCAAATACATCTTCAGTAAGTAGATTTTCTTCAGGATTTGGAACTACATCAATTTTTTCCAAATTAGATGATATATTAGCCACTACTTGCTGTTTGGCCTGGTCTTCATACGATTTAATTTCTTCTTCGATTGCTTTTGATTCTTTATCAATAGCTTCTTTTCTAACATTTATTCGCCTCTCTATTTCAGCTGATTGGGCTTTTATTTTATCGATTTGTCTATTATTTTCTTCAATCGTACCAGCGGCCAGTCCAAATGAAGCTATTTGAGCTACATTATTAAGTCTAAGAGCATTAATTTTTTCATTATTTAGTTTTAAAGCTGCTGCTTCTGTTGTATTAGGACTACCTTCTCCTTTTTTTATTAATTCGGCATTTGCCTTATCTCTATCTATTAATTTCTGCCTTTGTTCTTGTTGTTCAGAAGTTAATGTAGATGCTTGAAATTTATTTAATCTTTGTTCAACTACAGTTTGTTCAGCTCCAGATGTACCAGATGTACCAGATGTACCAGCTCCTCCGGTATTTCCAGCAGCGCCGGCGGGTTTTACATAACCTGTCATAAATCTATCGGGCTTACCATTGAATATAGATGGATAGTTAGGTGCACTTACTTCTATGTTTGGCTGTGATGGGTTTGTTGATAGCGATAATCTTTTTGATATTATTTGGCTTGTCATAGAACCCGGTATATCGATACTTAAATCAGCTTGTAAAAATTTAGATTTTTCACCACTATGTACAAATTGAACAGGAGTGGATGTATTTTTACCAACCCAATTTTCATCAATTACGGTATATACAGTTGTATCTTTACCATCTACTTTTGCTTTTTTCTCAACTATTTGAAAATTCCAAAACGAATCAACAGCTGCACTCATTTCATTTAACAATGATTGTAAAACGTCACGCATTGTTTTATTTGCATCTGATAATTCTTTTTTAAGTAATTCAAAATTTAAATACAAATTTTCTAACTTACCCCAATAGTATGGTTCTTCGTTATGCTTACCGGTTAATGCTTCGGGTTGTGCGAATGAAATAGAATATATTGAATTATTTATAAGAGGTGTAGTATCTTCATTTAAATCCGTTAAATTTTGCTCCATAAAGAATTTGCTAAAATCAGGAATAAGTCCAGGTATTATTAATGCTTCAGGTTTAATTGAATATATACCTTTAAATGCACCAATATGTACATCTGTAATATCAATTATTACATTCACATTTCTACCAGCTAACTCAATTGATTCTATTCCAGAGTTTTCGTTTAATAATGATACTATTTTACCGAATCTAACATATCTATTTTTTGAAAATAACTTTTCTTTAGGTAATGGTAATCCACCATCCAACATGATTTCAGTTGCATCTATTGTAAAATTAGAAACACTCTGTCCTCCACCAGCTCCTGCTGTTCCTGCTGCCCCAGATGTTCCGGAAGTTCCCGCTGCAGCTGGTGGTGTTGGTGGTTGTGGTTGTGGTGGAAATGGCTTAAGTGTAACATATTTACCGGATGCAGTTCTATCGTTACCCTTGTCATCTTTTAAATATTCTAATGAAGTTCTTGTTTTAATTGCTTCATCTATTTCAGCTTGAGTATATCCCTCTTTTAATAATCTATCAGTTGTAATTGGAAATGGTTTAGCGGCATAATCTGTTGCTATTTTATTTAATCGTTCCCATTGTACTTGTGGATTATTTTTTATATCATTATTTTGCTGACCTGAATTTTGTGTTTTTGGTTGTTGAATTTCCTCTTTTTTTATTTCAGTACCATCTACTTTTCTACCATCTCTCCAGTTTGATATTTGGTTATCAACAACAGGATCGAAATTTATAAAATCTGCACTAGTCCAAATGTTATCTTTTGTTTTAAATAACATATTTTTTACAAAAGAAGTTTGTCTTATCTTTGGTAATTCATTATACATTTTTTTAAAACGTCTTTCCGCTCTTTGGTCAGCTGCTTCCAAATTTAATTCAGATACACCAAATGGTGGTGCTGCTGCCTTATTAGAAACTTTTCCATTTACAATTGGTTCTATACTATGTTGTGATTGTAAATATGTTGGTAAGCCAGGGGCTCCTCTTAACTTTATAGACATATCAAATACATCTCCATTTGAACTAACACTACCACCAACAATAAATCCAAAAAATGAATCATACTCACCTTTAGATTGAATTCGTTTATTATGTAATGTATCCTGGTCCAAATTATATTTACCGGTATCAGAAACAATAGTAGATGGGTCTAATGGTATCAATCCACTTACACCATTATCGGTATTCCATCCATATTCTATTAAAAGTGAATAACCAGGCTCCATTAAATAAGCTTGTAATGTTTCAACTTGTGCTAAAGTAAATGCTGTTAATTTTAAATCACAATGTCTTGATATTTGGTCTTTACCTTCTTTTACATTTATAGCTGTTACTATTGGTGATGGTTTATACGGAGTATCTAATACCGTTGGGTCTATTGCATATACAGGTTTACCATCCCAACTCATACCAATCGCACCACTATGGGTTGAATCTCCATAAAATGATGCTTGCGCTGCTCCAGCTGCAGTAAACAATTTCCAATCAGGATTTGATGACATTACTAAACCATTACCAGCACCAGATATTATTCTAACAAAACAATTTAATTTTGATGTTTCAATTGAATCCGTTTGCTTTATTCTTTCTACTATTTTAGGATTTATATTAGTAAGTTGAGGCCACATCTATTATATATTAGTTTGGTTATTTACAATTTCTATATATTGTACTGGTATTCTAAGTATAGTACCATCTGGAAAAGAAAATTTTGCATTATGTATATTATTTGCAGCTGCTATAATCCACCATAAAGATGCATGTCCATAAAAATAATTAGCTAGTGTATCCAATCTATCACCAGTTTCAGTAGCAACATATACATCAGTTTCTCTTAATGGTATATTTGGATATCTTTTAGTTTTATATACAATTCTACCATCATTAGTTTTTTTAGTATCATTTGTTTCGTATCTACTTCTCATATTATGCTATATTATCTATATTAGGAGTAAATGGATTAGCCACAACATCCTGTTTGGTAACAAAACTTAAATCCGGTCCAATACTTGCAGGGAATCCAGTATATGGAGTACCATCACCAAAATATAATTTACGAGTTTTCTTTTGTTGATAAATTGGTCTTGCTTTGGTTTGTCCTAATGCGGTATGAGCCATATTTGTTTTACTAAGTTTAAATTGTTTCTGAATAAATAATGCTTCCTCTGTTGAATCTTGCGGATATGGGTCTCCCTGTTCTTGCTGATTTTTTTCAGATTCGGGTTTTAATGGGTCAGCTGCTACATCGGCTTTATTTGTTGATGTGAATTGTTTATCATTTTGCTTACTTTCAACACTATTGTAAGTTTCTTTAAATCCATACATCTTACTTCCAAGTTCAGTATTATCTAATTTACCATCGGAATCAACTTTTTGATTATATGTATTTGATTTTGCTTCAACGAATTTCAATGTAATTGTAACTTCAACAATTGTTGGTAATCTATAATTTTGTAGGTCTTTACCATTTAGTCCTACTTCCCAAGGATAGTTATCATCTATATTATAAGACATGTTTTCAATAAAGCATTCCTTATTTCTATACATATCACCCAATGTAAATTTCAAAAATGGAGCACTTACAGCACCAGTGGCAGACATATAACTTTGAGGATAGCATAATGAAGATAGATAACCTAACTTAGACCAACATGCTTTATGTTCTAATCCAGTTAGAGAAAATACTTTAAATGAAAATTGTACAGTTCTCTCAATACTTTGATATGTATAAAAATTAAATGGAGCTCCAATAAATCTACTACTATCCCAAGATGGTGAAAATTGTTCACTCAATCCAGTAATAGTACCTCTAAATATTACAGATGTTCCTGTAGCTACTGAAGTGAATTTTAGTGGTACAAAATCATTTTCACTATTTACATCTGATGTTTCCCCATTGTAGGGATATGCTCTATTTTTATTATCGCCAAACGTACCTATTCCAAGTGTTGTTCTATCGGTTTTACGTGGGACTTTTGAATATTTCCAAACACCATTAGTTTCACCATCAATGTAATTTGATTCCGCTTGGTTTTTTTCTTTTAAAAATCTAGCTTTTCCTCTTTTATTTTCATCTGTTTCACCACTAAATTCTATTGCGTATTTAGTTGAAAGGTCAAGTCTATCATCGATACTAGTATCAGTTTTTGTATATTCCTGATTAGCGAAATTTAATGGAGGTTTTCCAAATTGTCTTTCATTTTTTACAACATCGGAATATTTTTTTAAAGATGAGTATCTAAGAAAAACAACTTGACTTTGTTGTAATTCTTTAGCCATTTGTTGTGCTTTATCACCACCCTTTGATAAAATCTTTACTAATTGATTTGATACAAATTTTTTTGCCTGTTGTTGTGCTATGTTTAATCCTTGCCCAATAACAGCTTGTTTAATTTGGTCAGGTGTACCAGTTGCGTTTTTTGCTAAAAATGATGCTAATTTAGTTCCAGATGAAAATGCTTTTAAATTTGCTAATGTTTCATGAACTCGATATTCTTCATTGAAGCCAGGAACTTTAGCTGTAAATGCTGGACTTGCAACTATTTTAGATGGGATTAATACATCCGGAAATAAAGAACCTAATGTATTTTTTATAGCTGCCCCAGCTTTTGTTATTGCACTCTTTGCGTTAAATGTTGATGGTACTTTTAATAATCGGGAACCACCAAATTGTACGGCTTCCCCAACAGTATCACCTACTACTCTAGCAGCAGTTGCTACCAATCCCCTACCACCAGTACCAGCTTTCATAGCTTCTCCTAATGATGTATTTTGAGATGAGATTCTTAAAATATCAGTACCATATAACACTGCTGAAGAAAAATTAGCAAATGGAAGTAATCCAATCAATTCACTTTCAACTCTAGTTTCTGTAAATCTTTCAGCATTTCCACCTAATCTTATTTTATTTATAAGTTTAACAGATGAAGCATTAAGTAAAGGACTTATTGTTGATATCTGAATATCTTTACTATTTCTTACAGCAAATGCCTCTTGTGGTGTTTTACCCTCAAGCCTATCGTATTTTTTGTTTCTAAATAATTCTTCTAAAGTTGGCATTTAATTATCTTTTATGTTAATGCGAAATTATTTCTAGTACTAGTATCTAAAGTTCTAGTCACATTTGCAGTAACTTTATTATTATCCATATAAACTCCTATCTTACCACTTGCCATATCCGCTCTAACACCTCTAAATTCGTTTATTAGTGCACTTATCATATTGTTGTTTGCTGAGGCTACAGGTGATACCGTTTGTGCAGGTGATGATTGTGATTGTGTTGTTTTTGAAAATAAGTCAGTTCCTGCTATAACAGAATCTTTATTATTAAGTTGTATTGCACCTTCAGGTCCCATTAGGGTTCTGTTACCATATCCCGATGAATTACTTCCAGGTGAAAATACGTCATTTCCTTTTTTAAACAATGAACTAATACCAGCAAACATTAAACCCACCAATCCAGCTGCAAGAGCCAATCCTACTCCAAATGGAATTTTTGCCAAAGACCCCCAAATACTAAAACCAGCTTTTTGTCCTTCAGCCATAGCTTCTTGTTGAGTTGCTGCCGCCTGTTGTTTTGATAGCATAAGGGCTTTAATTTTTGCTGCGATTAAAAATCCCATTGCTACAAGTACTGCACCAATACCAATTACCATAGCTGCTGCGTTTTCTTGCATAAATTTAAATCCTTTACCAATCTCCCCAACTACAGTTAATAATCCAATCAAAAGACCACCTAATACATCAAATACAGGAGTTAAGTTACCACCAACGGATTCAACAATACCAGCAATTCTATTTTGAATATCCGTCATTACTCCTGCTATTTTTTCTTCTTTTGCTAAAGCCTCTGCTTTCTTTTTGAGGTCCTCATCACTTAACTTACTTATATCTACACCACTTTCTACTAATTTATTTGCGTTATCTAATTGGTCACCACTTAATTTACCTAATTTATCTCTAACTCCTAATTCTCTTACAATATCTTCAACGGATTTTCCTGCTGCTTTTGCTAATTGTTGTTGTGTGTAGTAATCTTGCTTTCGGAAGTCTCCAGTTCTTTGAACCTGATTTAATATTTCATCGTTTGCATCTGCTATTTTTCCTTCGTATGCTAATGCTCTAGCTCTACCTAAATTGAATTGACCACCAACAAATGTTGCTGCTGTTAATTCTTCCTCAATACTAGTTTCAAAATCTAAAAGCTTTTGAGCAGTACCGGCCATTTCTTTTAATGTAGTTCCCAACATTTTAGCTTTAGCTGCTTGCGCAACAAACATCTGAACATTTCCCTTCATGTGACTGGCTAGTACACCTGAACTTTGTGCCATATCCTGAAATAATTCTTTGGCCGATATACCTGCTTTAGATGCAAGTGATGCTGCTGTTATAGTTGCATTAGCTGCGGTTTCTTCACTAAGTCCTCCAATTTGTTCAAACATGGATGTTACTTTTGCGCTATCTCCTGCCGCAATACCCATTCTTGTGTTTAGTAGAGAAAGTGCACCAACAGTATCTTCACTAAAGTGAAACATATCACTTTGTGCATTTGCTAATTCATTAATAACATCATAGGCCTCTTTAGCACCAACACCAAATTTCTTATATCCAAGTACAATATGATGCACATCGGCATCTATTTGTTTGGTCTGATTGGCTGTAAAGCCCGTAGTTTTTCTATAATCTTCTGCTGCTGCATCCAATTCCATAAATGCATGCAAACCTGCTCCTAACGCAGCTACCAACAATAATAATGGCCCAAACGCCATTCCAGCTTTCATAACTGATTTGCCTAAATTGATAGCACCAGTTACTGAATTTCTTAAACCTTCCGGTAGATGGTGGGCTTCATGTGCAATTGCATGTTGTAATTCATGTATTCTTTCATGCTTTTTAATTGCTTTTTCCTGATACTTTTCGAGAATAATCATACTTTGTATCTCATCCTCACTAGCACCTTTCATTCTTTTTCTTACAGATTCTTCAATAGAAATCGCTTCATTTTTTTTATGGTGATGATTTACCATTTTAACAAGGCTATTTGCAGAAGCTTCTTGTTCGTCAATTATTTTTTGCAAAGCTACTCTTTCTTCTTCTGTTGCGGTTAATTGCTTTTTTTTATTTGCTGCTATTTGAAAGCTTATACTTGAAAATGCGGTTATTTCTTTATTATTACCTTTTAATCCATGTTGTATATCTTTTTCTAACTTATCAAAAATACTTAAAGTATCAACTATTTCTTCTTGTTTATTCTTTTGATACTCTAATTCTTTTGTTACCTTTTCGATTTCAGTAAGCTCTTCTTTTTTTAATTTAATCAGTTCACGTTCACTATCAATTTGTTTTTGAAGTTTTTTTGCATTTTTTTCATTAGACACGGCTTGTCTTTTCAAAAGCTCATCAATACGTTTTTGAGCATCTTCTATTTTATTAAGAGCATCTAATTGTTTTTCGTTATCTTCAGCCATTTAGAATTATATATTAGGGCCCACTAATCCTTTTTCTACTGCAATTTTCCAAAGGTCAGGGTGTTGTTTTTTTAATCTTAATAAAATTGGAAGTTGGCTATCAACCAAATCTTTCATTTCTTTATCAATTTTTTTCAATACAGGATCATTATCTATTACTTTTTGTAATAGTTGTGGTTTCTTTTTACCAAACCAACCCCAAAATTCATTTAATTTGGATTCTGATATTTTATACTTTTTCATAATTAATATAGTTTAACATCTATAAATATCCTATAAATAAAAAAGTTAGGATTATCGTCTAACCCTAACTTTTGATGCTGCTTTATTTCCTTTTTCTACCTCATCATTTTCTTTTTTCTTTGCATCAGCTAATTTATTATAATAAAACATTCTTAGTCTGGTTGGCATTTGGTACAACTCCATAACGGTAAACCCATTACCATAGTGTACCATATCAAAAATTTGAGTGTGTAAATCTATACTATGATTCGGTGGTAGGCCAAAAAAAGTTTACTCCCAAAGAGATAGGCGCCTCCTCCACCTCACCATCTGCATGGGTATATTGTACTTTCATATCCATATCCGGTGAAATACTCTTAACATAATCTCTAAATGCTCTACTATCCATAGCTCTCATATTATTAGCAAATCTAGTAATATAACCCACTTCAGAGTTACCATCTACTGATTTAATCATATATCTTAAACGAGTTGTAATATCTGATGATAAATCTTTATTTAATTTCTTAAGAGCTTCAATTTCTCTATCAATTTCTCTTTCATCACCATGTGTCAATAACTTAAATGAAATTTTGTTTTTTCCATAAGGTGTTACATATTCTAATTCATTTTTATTATCAAAAAGTGACATATCAATCTCTTTAGTTTTAACTTGTGTTAAATCTGATTTTATTTGAATAGTTTCTCCTAATTTGGTTGAATAAAAATTAAAATCGTAATCAGGTCCATAACCCAATACTCTTGTTGCTAAAAGGATTGCGTTCTTATCACCAATTATAATATCATTTGGATTAACTTTATCTACTATAATAGATTCAAATAACTTATCCAATACAACACCTTTTTTGATAAGGTTTGTAGAAGAAAGAATATCTTCTTCTTTTGCTGTCATTAATTTTATTGTAATTCTTCCAGATGATAATGGGTTATCGTTTGGATATACTTTACCTTCCGATGGTAAATCCAACACTTCGGTTGGAAAATCATATTGCTTTTCGTTCATAACTTTATTATTTTAAGTTTGTATATATAAATACATTAAATTTAAATTTTTAAAAATAAAAAACCCCCACCATTTCTGATGAGGGTTGTCCTTCGGTAGCTTCCGTAAGGAATATTTTTTAGAATTCTAAGATTGCGTAATCGTAAGTTAATGTTAATGTGATTGTTACAGGCTCATTTGTTGTACTATATGCTAAATCTCCAAAGTTTGCTTGAGAGATAAATGCACCTTTCAATTTCCATTGTTCAATCTTATCACCAACAGGTCCTAATAGATAGAAATCAATATCCTTCTTATACATTTCCGCATATCCATCTCTACCAGTGATAGATTCATGTGATAAACGAACCCACTCCATTACTGCTTGTGCTGCTGATGGTACGATTGGGTCATACAAAGTAATTTCCAAGTCTTGCCACTCACCTTTACCTTTCAATTTTCTATAAACGTTGATGTGGTCTATTTTTACAGTTTCAAATTGAATTGTTGGTCGGTTAGCCGCACTTACCGTAAATGATGGGATTGACGTATCAGTCAACTCCATAATATAACGGTTTTTCATTTTTGGTTCGAAGTTCGTATAGAACATCTTATCGAAGGATAGAATATCTGCCATTTTATTGCCCTTTTATTTAATTATAAATATCTAATTTGTTTGTTTTTATATTATGCTGAGAAACTTGCTCCAGTTGGTAAGATGTTGAAATCAATTACTATGAATTCAGCTGTCTTAGCCGGTTGTAAGAAAATTTGTCCCGCCATAATATTTCTGTCTATTACATCCGGAGTGTTGTTAGTTTCATCCATCACCACTTTGAATGCGTATAAACCTTGTCTTTGTTGAATTGTTTCCAAATACGGATTAACAGTGTTCAAGAATCTTCCTCTTGTCTCTGAAGTATTTTGTTCGAATACTAAGAAACGAGATGTAGAAGCGATAAACTTCTTAACAGTGATAAGTAATCTTCTTACGTTGATTCTATCTAATGCTGAAGCCTTATCTTGCAATGTCTTCTGTCCGAATGCTACAATACCTTGTCCAGGGAATGCTGCGATTGGGTTTACTTTGTTCTCATATAGAGTGTCTCTTTCCGCATGTGTTAATCTATTCAATACACTAACTGCTCCTACAATACCACCTCTATTTAAACCAGCAGGTGCGAACCATTCAGCTGCCAATCTATCATTACTAGCGTAAACCGCTGGAAGTAATGTAGATGGTGGAACAGTTGTAAGTTTGTTAGTATTTGTATCGATTGTTTTAACCCAAGGATAGTAAGTACCAACATAGTTAGAATCAACAGAGTTAGCCTCATCAGTTGCTTGAGTGATTGTATCAGCGTAATCGTTGAAATCAGCAATGTAGAATGAATCTTGTCTTTCCTCAACCATATCAATTACTCTAGTAACAATAGCTGGGTGTAATCTTCTTACAATACCAGGAGTTACTACCATATTAATATCATACTCATCAGGATTAGATACTGCTGCGATTGCTTTAGTATATGCTACTGAACCAGATGATGTTGATGTAGAACAATTAAATCCTTGCGTATTTCCAGCTCCCCATCCAGCATCACCAGCTTTTAATATTGGTGTTACAGGATTAGTACCATCAAATCCCATTTGGAATCCTAAGATAAATTGTCTTTTAACCATATCACCAGAAACCGAACCAGTCATTTGATAAGTTAAGCCATTTGCATCAAATGCAAATGATACGTTAGAACCAGTCTCAGCGTTTGTTGGGATTGGTTTCATATAATTTGCATTATCTAACTTAATTCCAGTTGTTTCAAAATCAAATCCACTAAAATATATTGGAGATGATGATGTATTACCGGTAGAATTAGTTTGGTATATTGCTGCTGGTACTTTTAATGCTTGTGCATTGTTAGTTGCCTTAATAGGATTTGTATATGCTCCATGTCCGAATGGTGCTGCTGATATTGGGAATGAACCTGCATCAGAAACTACAACTCTTACATATTGTGATTTATTTGAATAATCACCAAATTCAGTCATTTTACCATCCAAACCAATTGTGAAATATCTATCACCAATTCTTCTAGCTATGTAGTTAGGAGAAGCAGGGTCTAAGTTTACATTATTAAATGTTTCAACAACACTCTTTCTCTTATCAGTATCACCAAATGAACGGATTGTTACAGTAAATACAGAATAATCAGTTGAACCATCTTCACCAGCTGCCTTTACATTAGAAATACCAATTTTAAATTTAGTATTATATAATGTACCATGTCCTAAAGTTACAAACTTAAATAAATCATATCTTTCACCACTAATCAATTGAGATTGTACCATTGGTGTTTCAGCAGCTTGTGCATCAAATGCGTAATCTTGCTGTGGAAGTGCAGTTGCACTTACAACAGTACCACCCCACTCACCAGCTGCTGCGTTTGAATATGATGCAGATGCTAAGTTTTCAAAGTATGTATATGCGTATGCTTTTTTAGAACCAAATGGAGAAGTACCAAAAACATCAGAAAGGTCATTTGCATCTTTTGGTAAAATTGATGCAGATACCCAACCAAAATCAGAACCTGATATTAAGAATGAACCAGAATATGCTGCTCTTGGGTCAGATACCAAAGATACTGATTTAGCAACATTTTGATTTCCAGTTTTAGTTGAATGTAGTACACCAATTAGTTTTTCACCAACAAGACCACCAGATGCAAAAATACCGATAGGTGCTGCTTCTTGATAACCACCAACACCACCAACTCTTACGATGGTAGCTACGCCAGCTTCTCTTAAATAGTTTTGTACTGCATATTCAGTATAATAAGTTCCATCAGGAGTTCCGAAAATACTTTCGAATTCTGATTGCGTTCTAACAATAGTTGGAACGAATACAGGTCCTTGTTTAAAAGGTCCAATAAATGCTGCTCCAATTTCACCAATTCCTTGTGCTAAGAAGGATAGGTCATTTTCTCTTGTGAATACGCCAGGTGATACGATTCTTTCTGCCATTTTATTTCTACAATTTGTATTTTAAGTTTGTATTTGCTAGTTATGAAATACACATATAAATATAAAGAAAATATCCAAAACATAATATAATGCTTTGGATATTTAAACTATCATATTTTTTAATCATTATGGTACTATTGAACCAGAGTTAGAACCAGAAACAGGTGACCAAGGTAAATCAATTTCATTTACGTCTTGAACAACTCCTTTACTAGCTTCAATAGCTTTTTGTATTCTCTCACTAATATGAGGCCAATAGTTTGTAGGACCTGAACCACTTACGTGATTTTTAATCCAACCCAATACCGTATCTTCAGTTAAAGATGAATAATCTACAAAGCTTTCTGGGTTTACAGAGTTTACAGAGAACGGAGTTGCTCCAACAAAAGTTCCAGTTGCTCCATCACTATCTGTTCCAATACATTCCCATCTTGTACCTATGATAACATTTTCCAAATCACCACTATTTGATTTTTTTAATGCTGTTATTTTCCAAGTATAATTAATTGCCATTTTCTTATTATTTTAGTATAAATATCGTATTTTATAAATTAACTATTTTGATGCTCTATAATTGTTAAATCAAAATCTTCACATAACTTCTCTGCTAAATAAAAATTACTACCAGTCCATGCATTTAATACATTTTCAGGAACTTTCCACTCACCGCTAGTTATTATAGTATCTGGAATTGCTACAGATTCTCTATTAGGGTCTTTATACCTTAATTCATATCTAATCACACAATCATCTTGCTCTAAATCATATCTTAATAAATTAGTAAAAACAGTATTAATTGTTTTACCAAATAAATTTTTATCTTCTATATTTGTTATCATTTTATTTTATTTATGCGTCCTGTAATACCGTTGCTGATTGTATAACATTTCTTTCCATTAAGTCAGATGCTATCTTTGCTTTTAAAAGAGGATATGCTTTTGCAAATATATTATCTCCTTCCAAAGCACTAAAATCAGGAACTTTCTTCTCATATACCCTTCCATCAATTACTTCTTCTTCAACTCTATACATAGATAATGAATGCCAATGTGGGATTGCATCAACTTTTGCAAGAAATCTTTCGTTAATAGGCGCTCCCATACGATTTGAAATATTTGTTTCTAAAAGTCTTGCACTTTCTTCATCTTTAAAAACGTTCACATATAATTCCAATGCACCTTTGTTTCTATCTACCACATAACGATAAATTCTAACATAAGCTCCATCAGTTATACCTTGTGATGTTCCTATTTGTGCTGCTATTTTAATTGCCATAGTTCTTTCCTTTTATATATATAAATATATGAGTTTTTACTCAAACCCTAATTTTTCTCTTAAATTTTTTATTTCAGCCTTAGCTTCATCTAATTCACCTTTTAATTCTTTGATAGCTTCTAATAACAATGCTGGGATACCTCTATCTCTAACTGCTAAATATCCATCTTCGCCTGCTCTAACTAAATCAGGAACTATATCTTCAATTTCTTGAGCTATAAATCCTATATCATGTCTCAATCCAGTAGTTTCGTATTCATCAGTACCCTCTCTCCAATCGAATTCAACACCTCTCATTTTCATTACTTTATCTAATGAATTTTCTAAAGGTTTTAAATTTTCTTTTAATCTTCTATCCGATGGAGAACCATACGCAATAATATTATTTGATGCAATAATTTGTCCATCATATCTTAATGCGATAGTAGCACCACCCCCTCTATTACCAGTATGTATTCTTAAACCATAAGATGCTCTTAATGCTAAGTAACCATCGTTCAAATCACAAAGGTCACCATCATCAGATACCCATACACCACCACCACCATAGTTATCAAAGTTTGAACGTAATACATAAGGAGTACCCAATGTATCATCATTCAAATAGTATCTCTGCCATCTAGAAGACCAACCACCCCATCTTACAACGTTATCACCATCCAAACCTAAGTTAAGTGCATAGTAACCACCTTTGTGGAATGACATGAACGCACCATTATTACCAGTAGAATATGGTTGCAACATCGCCGAATCGGTTTGAGTTGCGTAGTATCCTCTATTGTAAGTAAAGTAAACTCTTGAATAGTGGTTATAATCGTATGTTGGAATACAATATTCTCCTCTGTTATTTGAATCGACTTGTGCTTTCCATCCCGATGGAGATGACCAAGAGTTTCTAAACCATAATCTATCAACAGGTCCTCCAGTCAATTGCCAACCATAACCACCACCATAAGTCCAAGAGTAGTGGAAAGCTTGTGCTGTCAACCAGTGAGATGTACCAGGAGGCTGGTTACCTGGGTTAGACCAAGAATCATTAAATCCAGAACCCCAATCCATTGTCCAGTTAAAGTCAGTAGTACCCCAACCTTCAGCACCTGTCCAATAGTTTCTATCACCTGTATAATCTTGAGGTCTTCTATAATTTGATTTACCACTTAGACCTATATTACCCTTACCTCTATCAGTTAAACCCAACCATTGAGAACGAGAGTTAGAATCAATATAGTATCCAGTATCATCTCTATCATAGTAAATGTATGCTCTAGCATCGTTCATATAAGTAATACGATACAACTCCATGTGAGCGTTACCATATTCAATACGAATTTGCCAGTTACCAGAACTATTTAACATACCAAATCCACTACCATCCCAATATCCAGAGTATCCTCTTAAATCAGATTCGTAGTTATTGTACATTACAATACCACCATATCCATATCCACCACCAGCTGATTTCCAATATCCATTATTGGTGTACCAGTGCATTCCTCTATTTTGGTTATATAGACCATGTCCGTTTGTGTTATTTCTAAACCATCCGTTTACATAAAGGTCATAGAAAGTTGGAGAAGCATCGGTTCTAACATTTTGGTTAATGTAGTTACTCATCCAACCCATATATGAGTTATAGTAGTTACCATCTACCGCAAATAGATGCGGTTCGGCTCCAGAAGGTCTTCTGAATATCCAATATCCCTCTTGCATTTTTTGGAAATACATGTGGGAACTATGCCATTGTATTTTATTATATTCACCAGTCCAACCACCACTATCACTATACAACATATAACCAGGTTGAATATAGTGGTTGTTTGAGTTTACAAAGTTTAATCTATTCGTAGAAGCAGGGTCACAATAATATCCAGTATTATTTGTATCATAGAAAATAGTTGCGTAAAAATCACCACCACTTCCTAAGTACATATTTCCGTACCAATAGTTATAAAGTGCTACTCTATATCCATTTGCGTAAAGGTCATATACGTTAAAGTAGAAGTTTGAACGGTCAGTATAAATGTGTGCATGTGATGAGTTTGCAGGTCCAAATTCAATATATCCATACGGAGTATTGTGTCTATAACCCCAAGAACCACCTGCTAAATAGTAACTACCATTACCATAATCCATTGATGATAAACGAGAACGTCCAGCTGGGTCTACAAAATACCCAGAGTTGTTTCTATCATACATTATTGGTGTTTGAATTGCGCCAGGTACATGGAATTCAGAACCATAAAAATATCCACTGCCTTCAATATTACCAGTACCAGCTGCGGATATATAATCATTAAGGTTACCATAACCAGCAGTAGAGTGGAATAAAATTCTACCCGTTGCCGCAATTCTCATACGGTCATGTATGGTTGATGTATCAGGATCATTACCTTTGAAAATCAATAGTTCCGATTCATCACCATTTCTCCATAAACGTTCAACTAATGCTGTATGATGGTATGAACCCGGTGCATCACCAGTAACACCTCTGAAGTAGATACCTTGACTTGAATCATTTGGTCCACTAATTTCAATACCACCTATACGAGATGTACCAGTAGGGTCTATATAATAACCACTATTATTTGAATCATAAAATATTGAACCATATATAGGGTATCCACTATAAACATAAGAACTATAAATTTCCCAAGTTGTAGTACCATTTGCATTTATACCACCACCCATATTAAAGTGTAATCCAGCAGTAGAACCATTTACTCTAAAGTTTGCCCAGTTTCCACTATCCAATGGTGAAATCCAAATCATTTTGGTATTATCATTATTTTGGATTTGTAATGCCGATGTCCAAGCTCCAGGATATGAACCATAGTTGTATTCACCAAATCCGTCTTGCTTAATTGTAAGAGCTCTTGTTGCTGATGATGTACCTGTTGTATTAACTTTTAGATAACGAATGTTTGTAGTAGAGTTAGGGTCTACATAATATCCAGTATCATTGTAATCATACATTATTGGGGAACGCATTTGATTGTATGCGTAGAATATACCACTACTAAATTCACCCCAGTTAGTATAGGCACCATTACCAAAATAAATTACACTACCATCATAATAGTTTATATAAGTAGCATAACCACTACCAGCATCTAAATGTAAGTTACCATTAGTTGTTGCTACTGATGCAAATGCACTATCTACATATCCGTTTCTACCATCTCCACCAACTAAAAGGTATGCTCCCCAAGTTGGATTTGGTCCAAACAATGCACCACCTCTCATTCGTAGTGCTGACATTGATGTTGAGTTAGGGTCTATGTAATATCCACTATCATTCGAATCGTAAAATATCGCACCATATACTCTATTATCAAAGTATGCAATCGAATTTCCACTTTCTCTACCAATATATGCAAATTGGTTATTACCATCGGTATTATCCATAAATCGCACATAAGAGTTGTTGTTATTATTATTTGAATCAAGTCTTAGTATAATATCATTAAATGAGTTAATACTCATTGAATCACTAAAACTACCATTTAAATCAGTTGATGATATACCATGGTAAAAATAATAATTGTAGTTTGCATTCCAATCGAATGACATGTATGCTACTTTTGTGAAAAGAGATGAATATGTTCCATATCCTTGTGCATATCCTTTATTAGTATCAGAACCGAAGTATGTTGTATCAGTTATTGTTGTATTAAAACGAGATGTTGATGCTGGGTCTAAATAATATCCAGTATTATTTAAATCATATATAAATGGAGTTCTAATCTGATTGTAAATATATACAATTCTATCGGAATCAAATCTTGCAGCATGTTGTCCATTAATAGTCGTAAAATCAGATGTATTATTTACATAAATATCTAACCAACCATTTGGATTTGTTCTACCAGCTACAATATAGTTTGCACCATTATTACCTAATTGTAAACCATACCAATTAAGAGATGCGTGATATACATCAGAACCGGCGGTGTATCTTGCTCTAAAATGATAAGATGAATTATATAATCTAATATCACCTGCATCGTTGATTGAGTTTACATTCAAATACATTGTACCATACAACCAGTTAGTACCGGTTGAATAGATACCAGATGGATGATATGATGCATTACCAGTACCAGCTACGTTTGAATTACCTTGATATGAATATGCCTGTAATGTATTTAAATTTGAGTTACCTGCCCCATTTATATAATATCCAGTGTTATCGGTATCATAGAATATAGGTGCTCTCATATCTACACTAGCAATAACATTTCCAGAACTATTAATAATAAATGACCAGCTTGACCCATATCCATCATTATCAAAACGGAATGAACGAGCATCAATAAAATAGTCTCCACTACTTACAATTGTTCGTGAACCCCAACTTCCAACTGAACCAGCCGTTCCACCCTGATAAATGTATCCACTTACATGAATATCTCCATTTGCACTTAACCTAACATCAGGTGTTACACCACCCAATCCCAATTGGCTAAATCTTACAATATCAGTTGTACGAACATTTTGGTCCATATTAGCTGCAAAAGCGTATGATGTTGTATCCATTATACGTTTCCAAGCACCCCAAGATGTGGAACTACCATAACGTAGCCACATATTACCATTATCGGTAAATCCTAATTCGTTTGCACCACCACCACTCCAGTCACTTGTACCTCCATATTTACGGAAATACATTACACCATTGTAAGTACCACCATCACTTAAACCATTTGTTGAGTTTTGTTTAAAATCAAATCTTACACCTTGGTTTGCATTTTGAGTTTGTGGTGTACTAGCAGTTGCTCTTGTATCTTGTACATTTATGAAAGTTGCGGTTGTTGCTGTTGTTGCATTACCAGATAAAGGTCCAGTTATATTTGCAAAAGTTACACTATCAGTTGTACGAACATTCTGATTCATTAAGTAAACTTCAGTTGCGCCCTGTCCAGTATCAATTGTACCACTTATAGTTATATTACCAGCACCTACTGAAAGATTTCCCCCAGTTACACTAACACCATTAGTAGCTGTAATTGTTGCATGTTGAACGTTATCGGTTGTACGAACATTTTGGTTCATTAGATACACTTCAGTTGCACCCTGCCCAGTATCAATTGTACCACTAAGAACCACATTACCATTTACTTGTAATGTATTATCTGCATACCATCTATCACTACTTTCATCCCAATAGAATGATACCGTTGATGATGAACCCCTTCTAACTTCTATACCAGCATTTTCAGTTGGTGCTCCAGATGTGAAGTTTGAGTTAAGAGTTATTATATTATCCGCTAATAGGATTGTTTCAGTATTAATTGTAGTTGTTGTACCACTTACAGTTAAATTTCCTGTAATTGTTGCATTACCGGTTACTGTCAATAATGTACCATCAAAAGTCAAATTACTTTCAACCGTTCCGTTTGGTGCAGTTCCGTTTAATGTGATTACACCATTATCAGTTGTACCAGTTAATGATAATAATCCAGATGTACCACCACTACCAGAAGAACCAGCTGAACCAGAAGTTCCTGAAGTTCCTCCGCTTCCAGATGTACCTGAGCTTCCAGTACTTCCCGATGTACCAGACGTACCTCCACTACCAGATGTGCCTCTAGTTCCAGAAGTACCACCGCTACCAGCAGTTCCAGCTGAGCCAGATGTTCCAGCACTACCTGCAGTTCCTGCAGTTCCGGAAGTGCCAGATGTGCCACCACTACCAGAAGTTCCTGTTGTTCCGGATGAACCACCACTACCAGATGTACCAGCTGAACCACCACTACCAGAAGTTCCTGCTGAACCGGATGTCCCAGCTGACCCAGATGTACCAGTGGTACCTGATGTACCCGATGTTCCAGCGCTTCCAGATGTACCAGTAGTACCAGATGAGCCGGATGTACCACTATCTCCTGTTCTAGCAAATCCTACTACTAATTGTGCGTTGTTAGTTGGTAATGTACCACTAACATAAATTACAGGTATTTTAAAATATCCAGATGCATTAGTTACATTGCCTGTAATTGTAAATATATTGTTTATAGTACCACTATCTCTTGATGATAATATAATATTACCTCTATTATTTGGTGTATTACTATCATCCCAACTATTAAACCATGCTAATTGGTTATTACCACTTTGGTCTAAAATATCAATATAAATAAAAGTTGCAGAAGCAATTGTTGCATTATTATATTGAACCTTTCCATTACCAGGATCGGAATCCGTTGTTATTGTAGAAAAATCATATTTGATACCACCACTTTGACCGCTTGTACCACCACTACCGCTTGTACCAGTTGTACCAGAAGTTCCAGCCGAGCCAGATGTACCAGTAGTACCACCACTTCCAGATGAACCAGCCGAACCGGTTGAACCTGATGTTCCACTTGTTCCCGAAGTTCCTCCAGTTCCAGATGAACCAGTTAAACCAGATGAACCGCTTGTTGCTGATGTTCCAGAAGAACCTCCACTTCCACTACTTCCAGACGAGCCAGAAGAACCAGAAGTTCCTGATGTTCCTCCCGTACCACCAGCTCCACCTATACCAGAAGAACCAGACGTACCACCAGTTCCAGTTGAACCAGACGTTCCCGATGTACCACTTGTACCGCCTGTTCCGCTTGTTCCAGCCGAACCACCAGCACCACTTATACCACCACTACCAGCAGTACCAGATGAACCTCCACTACCAGAAGTACCATTTATTCCCGATGAACCATTTGTTCCTGATGAGCCAGATGAACCTGTTAATCCAGAAGTACCGGCAGAACCCGTTGTACCTCCACTACCAGATGAACCAGCAGAACCCGTTGTACCACCACTACCAGATGAACCAGCGGAACCTGTACTTCCTGAAGAACCAGAAGTTCCTGAAGTTCCTCCACTTCCGCTTGTACCAGAAGTACCTCCACTACCAGAAGAACCATTCGAGCCAGAAGTTCCTGAAGTTCCTCCACTTCCAGAAGTTCCAGATGTACCACCAGAACCAGAAGTTCCAGATGACCCAGAAGTTCCTGAAGTTCCTCCACTTCCAGAAGTTCCAGATGTACCACCAGAACCAGTTGAACCAGAAGAACCAGAAGTTCCCGATGTACCACCAGAACCAGAAGTACCTCTTGTACCCGATGTACCACCACTTCCGCTTGTGCCAGATGTACCACCACTTCCAGACGAACCAGATGTACCACCACTACCGCTTGTGCCAGATGTACCTCCACTTCCAGATGAACCAGAAGTTCCCGATGTACCAGAAGTTGCTGCAGCAAATCTTCTACCAATTCTACCTGTTGTTAAATTTACTACAAGTACTTCATTTGTTGTATCATCCGTTGGAATTGTGTTTCCAGTAACTCCTATACTTCCACTAACAGATAAACTTCCAGTTATTTCTTGTCTATCAAGTACATTATCACCAAATTTGTTTGAACCAGATGAAAATATTACTGATGATGATATAAATGTTGTATGTAATTCAGTTGTAGTTACTTTTCCAGCTACCTGAATATCACCTTTGAAAATACCACTACCACTTACTATTAAAAAATTATCAACAGAAACTCCAGTGTTTATAATTAATCCTTTGTTTGGAGAAATTTGAGCAATTGCTGAGCCTGATTTTAATTGTGCTAAATCTCCGATTGCCGAAGCATTAATATTAAATAATCCACTACCATCACCTTGAAATATAGATGCTGATATTGATGATGATATATTTAGAGAACCAGTTATTTTTACATTACCTACAACTGATATAGGTGAATTAGATTGACTAACGATTAAATTAGTTTGAATTCCAGAAGCAGTAAAATTACCAACTACATTCACCGATTCCGATGTGAAGTTAGCTATCTTACTACCACTTACATATAACGCAATTAAGCTTGAACTTAATTGGTTTAAACCGTTAGGGTTACCACCTAAATATTCCATTCATTACAACTTTTATGTTATCTCCAATACTGAAACAATTACATCCGCAGAATTAGCTAATGATGATGTTACTGAAAGAAAATCTCCACTTTCTAAAACTAACTTTTGCTCACCACCAACCAACACATTAGAACTACCAGGTAAAATAAGTGAATCCTTTACAACATATACAGCTTTATTTGCAGAGCTATCTCTAACCATTACACTAACTGAAATATTATTTGAATTTACATTTGCTACACCAACACCAATTACAGTTGTAGATGTATTTACAGGCGTTTCATAAACTTTAACACCTGCTGTTCCGATTGAACCCGTTATACTATTTTTAAATGCGTTTGCCATTTCTTTTTATTTTTATCCCAATGCTATTGCAAAGGCTATTGCTGAATCTAATACATTCACCCCATCTACTAAATATCCACCAGCCGTTAAATTCATCGAACCGGTCATTTTGATAGAACCACTTACTGATAAACTATTATTTACAATAAGATTATTAAATGATGCTTGCTGAACATCAATTGTTCCCTTAAAAGAACCAGTTAAAGAACCAGTAAACGAACCGCTAAGGTCAGCGTACGCATTATTTCTATCTTGAATTATTGAACCCGAAAATATGGGACTATGTATTACCATTTGTATCTAATCTTTTATCTTATAGATATAAATATAAACTATCCCTCTTTTAAGGTTTCACAGGCCAATTTATATTAAATGGATTTGATTGATTTGTTATATCTCTCAATTCTTGTCTATAAGTACTCCACATATTTTTAGTTTCAGTAGGAACATCACTTAATTGTGTCCAATCACACTCTAATAATAATTGATTTCTTATATCTCGAATTTCAACCCACTTATCTTCTATTCTTTGTTGTATTTCGATTTCAGAAGCATTGGTTTGTATCCAATTTTGATAATATTTTCCACCATTTAAAGTAGGAATTCCTTCTGAAATATTTTTTGTATGGTCATTTGGTGCAGATACGAATTCTACTTCGTACATATCCCACTCTACTAATTGTTCATTTGTTAAATTAGCAGGTAAACTAACATTCGGTAACGATTCTCTTAATTCTTGAATTGTATATGGATATGTTGTTGTATTATTTACTATTCTTAAATACATAATTTATTTCCAATTTAAAGGTATAGATGCAAAGTTTGATAATCCGGTACAATTATTAAAAGCATCAGTACCAGATGGGGTTGGAGTTCTATTCCAAAGTTCAGGAGCAGTTCCTGTTAATGAATTTGCCGTTGAACTCATATTATAAACGTTATTAAAAATAGTAACATTTGTATTATTTGTAAATTGTAATACGTTTGTTAAAGAACGGCAATTTCTAAAAGTACCAGAAAAGTTTACAACGTTTATATTATTATCAAATAAAGTTGATGGCACCGATGTTAGTGCCGTACAACCAAAAAAGCAAGATGCAAATGTTGTTGCTGTTGGTACATTATTGAATAATCCATTTGGTACAGTTGTTAATGTTGTAATAGTGGAAAATGTATCCGTAAACGTTGTTGCGTTTGGAGAAAAATCAAATATATCAGATGGTATTGACGTTATTCTTGTACCTCTCATAAAATTAGCAAAAGATTGTACTTCATTTAATCCAGTATATCCACCAACTCCACTCAAAGAGGCACTACCAGGTATTGTTGTTAAATTTACACATCCATAAAAATTTACGGCTCTCAATCCAACAATTCCCCATTGAACTAATTCAGTAATAAGGTTTCTGATTCCAGAATTGTTATTAACCGTAAAGCCTGGCATAAATCCACTTATAGTAATTGTGTAAGTACCAGCTGATGCGTATGTATGTATTCTATTAACCGATGATGATGATGTAATTAAAGGTGACGTATTTCCATCTCCCCAATTTATATTTAATTGAGGTGTTAGTCCACCATAATCAGATAAAGGACATGTAAATACCGTATTAGATGTCGTTGTTGTTATTCTAAATACAAACGGAAATACTATTGCCGAATCCGATGGTATTAATTTTCTTGCTATACTCATAACTCTAATTATTAACTAAGATTTTTTCCAACAACAAATCCATAATAAGTAGTACCACCATCAAATGTAAAGAATGTTAATACATCAGTTCCAGTTGATGTTAAAATTGGAGATGTACCACCTACCCAATCTATTGAACCAGGCCATGTTATTGAATATGTACCAGCATTAACCATTACGAATGTAAATCCAAATGCATTTGATGCTGGAGGATTACTGAATGAAATAGTTGCCGAACCATTGAATTGTCTTCTAAAATTATTTGCGGTTGAAAGGTCTAAAGTTACACTACCACCAGTACCTTGGTCGGAGTACGTTTCTCTAAATGTTGTTGCTGCTACTGAAGTTGTTACTATTACATTTCCTGTTACAGTTAATGTACTACCATCAAATAACATATTAGATTCTGCTCTAACATTTGGTGATGAACCTTCTAAAGTTAATACACCATTATCAGTTGTACCACTAATAGTTGTAAAACCAGAAGTACCATTAGTACCAGCTCCACCAGATGTACCAGAACTAAATCCAGCAGGAGAAGTTCCAGATGTACCACTAATACCAGGAGTTCCAGATGTTCCAGAAGTAATTCCAGGTGTTGATGTACCCGAAGTTCCATTAGAGCCACTAATACCATTTGTACCAGAAGTACCAGAAGTTACTCCATTGAATGATGTTCCAGACGTACCAGATGTACCATCTTGTCCATCACTACCAAGAGCACCATTTGTACCAGATGTTCCATTACTTCCAAAGAATGTACCATCCAAACCAGATGTTCCTCCACTACCAGATGTACCAGTTGTACCAGATGTACCATCAGTTCCCGTAGACCCAGATGAACCAGCCGTACCTGTTGTTCCATTTGTTCCACTAGTTCCCGATGTACCATTTGTACCAAAGAATGTACCATCTAAACCAGATGTACCGCTTGAACCAGATGTGCCATCTGTACCACTAATTCCAGAAGAACCACTTGAACCAGATGTACCTGATGTTGAGGATGTACCACTACTACCAAAGAATGTACCATTTAATCCCGAACTACCAGAGGTAGCAGAAGTTCCCGAAGAACCGCCCGTACCAGTTGTACCATTGGTTCCCGATGAGCCGGCCGTACCTGTACTTCCGCTAGTTCCAGAAGAACCAAAGAATGTTCCATCCAATCCACTACTTCCAGAAGAACCCGATGTACCATCAATTCCAGAAGTTCCATTTTCACCCGAACTTCCACTTGTACCAGAAGTTGCAGATGAACCACTTGAACCAGATGAACCAAAGAATGTACCATTTAATCCAGAACTTCCAGACGAACCACTTGAACCAGATGAACCTGAAGTTCCATCTTCACCACTTGTACCACCCGTACCACTTGAACCAGATGAACCACTACTTCCAAAGAATGTACCATCTAAACCAGACGAACCTGAAGTACCATTTGTACCACTACTTCCGCTTGTGCCAGATGAACCGGAAGTTCCCGATGTACCTGCTGTACCACTACTACCAAAGAAAGTTCCATCTAAACCAGAAGAGCCTGAAGTACCATTTGTACCACTACTTCCGCTTGTGCCAGATGAACCAGACGTTCCATCCGTTCCAGATGAACCACTACTTCCAAAGAAAGTTCCATCTAAACCGCTTGTACCACTTTCTCCAGAAGAACCAGATGACCCAGATGAACCTGCTGAACCTGTTGAACCATCCGTACCGCTTGTACCATCAGTGCCGCTTGTACCACTACTTCCCGATGTTCCTGTTGAACCTGTTGTTCCAGACGAACCTGTTGTTCCCGAAGTACCATCAGTTCCCGTAGACCCAGACGTGCCACTACTTCCATCAGTACCAGAAGTTCCATCTATTGCAGATGTTCCCGAAGTACCATACGAACCAGTTGTACCCGATGAGCCAGTTGTTCCTGAAGTACCATCAGTTCCCGTAGACCCAGACGTACCACTACTTCCGTCCGTTCCAGATGTTCCATCTATTCCACTAGTACCAGAACTTCCAGATGAACCAGAAGACCCAGTTGTACCATCAGTTCCACTACTACCAGCAGAACCTGTGCTACCAGCTGAACCCGTACTACCATCAGTTCCAGAAGAACCAGCCGTTCCAGAAGAGCCAGCCGTTCCAGACGAACCCGTTGTACCAGAAGAGCCAGCCGTTCCACTAGTTCCAGCCGAACCGGATGAACCAGCAGAACCGGATGAACCAGACGAACCACTACTTCCATCAGAACCACTACTTCCAGAAGTTCCACTACTTCCAGAAGTTCCTGTTGTACCAGAAGTTCCACTTGAACCAGACGTGCCAGAAGTTCCCGATGTACCATCTACTCCAGAAGAACCAGCAGTTCCAGAAGACCCAGACGTACCCGAAGAACCTGTTGTTCCACTACTTCCAGAACTTCCAGAAGTTCCTGATGTGCCAGACGTTCCTGAAGTACCACTACTACCAGATGTGCCAGATGAACCAGACGAACCAGTTGTTCCACTACTACCAGATGAGCCGGATGAACCTGATGTACCATCTTCTCCACTTGTTCCAGAAGAACCAGAAGTTCCAGCTGAACCAGTCGAACCACTACTTCCACTACTACCAGATGAACCTGATGTCCCACCACTTCCAGAAGTACCACTTGTACCAGAAGTTCCTGACGTACCAGATGTACCAGCCTCACCACTACTACCAGATGTGCCTGATGTTCCCGAAGTTCCATCTTCACCAGACGTACCCGATGTACCTCCCGTACCAGTTGAACCAGAAGTTCCCGAAGTACCAGACGTACCACCTGTACCTGCTGTTGATGAACTACCACCACTACCAGATGAACCAGATGAACCGCTTGTACCTGATGTGCCAGATGTACCACCAGTTCCAGTTGAACCAGAAGTTCCCGATGTACCAGACGTTCCACTTGTGCCAGACGAACCAGATGTACCTTGAGTACCACTACTACCACTTGTTCCAGAAGTTCCTGAAGTACCACTTGTTGCGGATGTTCCACTACTACCAGAAGTTCCTGACGTACCAGACGAACCGGTTGTTCCACTACTGCCACTACTTCCACTACTTCCACTTGAACCAGATGTTCCAGAAGTTGCCGAAGTACCAGAAGAACCAGATGTGCCAGAAGTTCCAGCTGAACCGGTTGAACCACTACTTCCAGAAGTTCCCGATGTGCCGGATGTTCCAGAAGAACCACTTGAACCAGATGAGCCGCTCGTTCCGCTTGAACCAGTAGTTCCAGATGTTCCCGATGAACCACTACTTCCGCTTGAACCAGAAGTGCCAGATGTTCCTGATGAACCAGACGAACCACTACTTCCGCTTGAACCAGACGAACCACTACTTCCTGATGAACCACTACTTCCAGAAGTTCCATCAACTCCACTAGTACCGCTACTACCAGATGAACCAGATGAACCAGATGTTCCATCAACTCCACTAGTACCACTTGAACCAGAAGTTCCAGAAGAACCAGACGAACCATTAAAACCAGAAGTACCACCAGTTCCAGAAGAACCTACTGCTGCCGCTACGTTTCTATATGCTAATCTCTTAGTTACCGGGTCCCAAATTACAACTTCATTGGATGAGCCAGAAGGTAAACTTTGGAATGCTATACTACTACTAAAGAAAACACTACCACTAACTCCCAAGCTTCCACTAATAATAAGTGATGCATTTATTTTTTGGTCAGTATTAATGTTTAAGAATGAAGATGTATCAGTATTTGCCGAATTTAATGCGTAAGATGCAGTTAATGAAGTAATAGCGTAATAAATACTATTCATTCCTAACGGACCATCCACACCAGTTGATAAGATATAAGATGCTGTTTCAGAACTTTGAGCTGCTCCTCCGTTTATTGTTACCAATATACCATCAGAACCAGATGCAATTACATCTACACCAGAACCACTAAAGTTTATTTTTGCAACTTGTGATTTTACTAATGAGCTTGTATGATATACAAACAAATCAGTACCACCACCCCCACCATTTAAAGCATAAGATGCGGTTAATGCGTAAGATGAACTTACTGCACTAAACACCGCCATTGATGATGTTTGATTATTTCTTACATATTCATTTGCATTTGCTAATGAAGCAGATAATGCTGATAATGATGCTGAATCAAATCCAGTTACTGCATCTGCTATATCTGCTCTAACCGCATGAGATGCTGATAATACTGTTCCAAATACTCTATCACCATTTACCGTTCCATTGATTAACGAACCACCACTACCAATTACAACATGTCCAGAAGTTAATCCAGCAAATATAATTTGAATTGTATCTTCATCAATTGATTTAATTGTACCAGGTATAATCTGGTCTTCAGAACCAGTTGCGTACACCTGAACCATAGGATATAAAATTCCTAAGTTGTGTACAATTGTTAAATTACTTACATTGCTAAACGATACAGTTTCAGTTAATGATGTTTCAGGTTGAGGTATAAAATAGCCTCTTACTTCATCAAATCTTAAAATATCATATTCTGCAGATGCAGTTGGTCCAACTCCTTGGAAATTATATGTACCTAAGAACGAACCACTAACTAATGGAGAGAATAGATAATTACTTGCTGTAATTTCATTTGCTCTTAATCTTCTATCAACATAAGAATCACCCCAAACAAATGAAGATGTATTAACTACAAATCCGTTATCAGGTGAAATAGATGCAGTTGCAGAACCACTCTTTAGTATGAATGTTTCAAATGATAAATTAGCAATATTAATGTTTCGTAAACCACTACCATCTCCAAAGAAAACAGAACCAGAGTTTGCCACAATGTTTCCACCACTTACAAACAATGAACCAGTAACACTTAAGTTACCAGATACAAATGTTCTAGTTCCGATTTGTAATCCTTTGTTTGGAGAAATTACAGCTTCTACTGAACCAGATTGGATTCTATCAATTTTTAAATCATCTAACGCTTCAGGTGGGATATTAAATAATCCACTACCATCACCATCGTATCTTGCAGCAGTGATTGGAACGTTTACATCTAATTTAGTTGGGTCAATAATAGCAACACCAGAACCAGAGTTGATTTTAAATAACTCTAAGTTTTCAATCGCATCAGGTGGAATGTTAAATAAGCCACCACCATCACCATAATAAAGTGATGCTGTGATTGAACCACTAATTGCTACCGATGATGTAAATTGTGATTTATATGAACCAGATGCAGGTGATGTTTCTACTATAAATCTTTCACCACTTGCTACCGATGCTGTTGCAGAACCACTTGATATTAATGGAGATGCTGCTGCTTGTACATTTGTTAATTGAGAACCATCTCCAACAAATGAGAATGCTTTAATACTTCCACTAACATCTATTGAACCAGTGAAACGAGAACCATATTGTGAACCAGTAGCAGATGTTACAACAATAAGTGTATCTCCACTTGCTACCGAAGCAGTTGCAGAACCACTTGCGATAAATGGAGCTGCTGCCGCTTGTACATTAGTAATAAATCTACCATCACCAAATATAAAATCAGATGCGTATAATGAACCACTAACACTAACTGAACCAGTAAATTCAGAACCTATTTGAGAACCAGTCTTTGCAGTTTTTACTATAAATGATTCACCACTTGCTACCGATGCAGTTGCTGAACCACTTGCTATTAAAGGAGCTGCTGCAGCTTGTACGTTAGTAATAAATCTACCATCACCAAATAAGAAATCGGTTGCTCTAATACTACCACTAACTTCAATTGAACCAGTAAATTGAGAACCCAATTGAGAACCTGTTCTATCAGTAATAACTTTAAATCCTTCATCAGGAGTTACAGATGCTGTTATTGAACCAGACACAATGAATGATGATAATAACGCATCTTCAGTTAAAGCTGAACGAGGTATATTTCTTAAATAAGTACCTTCCGCATATATGAATGATGATGATTCAATGAACAAACCACCACTTGTATCACTTACAAATAAACTACCAGATACAGATATAGAACCAGTAAATTGAGATGCTATTGATGCGGTAAATGCTCCATTTTCACCCAATGAAGATGTAAATGGTGTTAATACTATAAATCCATAATCAGGTGAAACCGATGCGGTTACTGAACCAGATTTGATTTCAGATGATACCAATGCATCTTCGGTTAAAGCTGAACGAGGTATGTTTCTTAAATATCTACCTTCACCAAAGAAATTAGAAGATGAATCAAGAAGTAATGCTCCACTTGTAGCGTACATATAGATACTACCTGTAACTTGTAAACTACCAGTAAGTTGAGAACCGCTTGCCTCCGATTCTACTTTGAATCCGAAATCAGGAGCAACTGATGCTGATACACTTCCACTTGCTACTCTAAATACTTCTTCCGATAATGCTGAACGAGGAATATCAAATAATCCTCTACCACTACCACTATACATTGAAGCAGTTAATGTACCTTCTATTTTAGTATCTCCAATAAATTTAATTTCGGCAGGTATTACTATTGCATCAACAACATTAAATACACCAGCCATTGATGAATGTAATTGGCAATTATAATATAAAGTATTAGGTGAGCCAGATGGTGGTGTAAATAAAATAATACCACTATCAGTACCATTATTTGTTACACCTGTATTATATGCGTTAGCCGTACCATTTGATTGTACAGTTTTAATATAAAATGGATGACCTGATGCATTTATGTTAAATACATGCTGAACTCCTCTTACTAACGTTATTGTTGGATTTGAACCTTGAATCGAACCACTAAATATATAAGCGCTACTTCCATCAGCCGTTACATTATAAACAGGAAATAATGAAGATGTTAATACTTCTCTATTAGAAGATGATACTATAAAACTACCACTAATGTTAGAAAACGTATTTACTTGAAATCCTCTATCAGGTGAAATGGATGCCGTTGCACTTCCACTAAATATTTTTGTTGCATCAATTGCTAAATTAGCAACAGTGATATTTGTTAATCCACTACCATCTCCATAATAAACACTTCCAGTTTCTACATATAAACTACCACTAACTCTAACACTGCCACTAAAGAATGAACCACTTGCTACGGATTTTACAACAAATCCAAAGTTAGGAGAAACTGATGCGGTTACCGAACCTGATTTAATTTCAGTACTAATAAGTGCATCTTCGGATAAGGCGTTTCTAGGTATATTTCTTAAATAAGTACCCTCACCAAAATATGCAGATGAAGAACCTAATATCAATGAACCAGAAGTTGTTGTTATTCTTAAACTACCACTTATAGCTACACTACCAGTAAACTGTGAACCACTTGCTACCGAGTCTACTTTAAATCCAAAATCAGGCAATGCAGATGCTGTTACAGAACCAGAAGCAATTCTAAATAATTCTTGTGAAAGTGCTGAAAATGGAATATCAGTTAAACCCGCACCACTACCACTAAATACTGATGCAGATACTCCCATAAAGAAGCGTGATGAACCACTAACAATCAAACTACCACTAATTCTAGAACCACTTGCTACGGAATTCACAACAAATCCAAAATCAGGAGATACAGATGCAGTAACACTACCACTAAATATTTTTGAAGTATCTAAATCAGAAATTGCTGCAGCAGGTATATCAAACAAATATCTACCACTACCAGAATAATGAGAACCACTTTTTACATAGATACCACCACTTACAAATAAAGAACCAGTAAAGCGTGAACCACTTTGAGCAGATTCTACTTTAAAACCATACGTTGGTGATACTGATGCTGTTACACTACCACTTGCTATTAAACTAATATCAAATGATAAAGCAGAACGAGGAATATCATAAAGGAATCTACCACTACCAGAGTAGGATGAACCGCTTTCTAAAAATATACCACCACCACTAATAAATAATGAACCAGTGAATCTAGAACCAAATTGTGCAGATTCTACTTTAAAACCAACCCCATCTGGGTTTACCGATGCTGTTACACTACCACTTGAAATTCTATTCGATACTTCCGATGGTACATTTCTTAAATTACTACCATCACCAAAGAATGAACCAGATATAATAGATGCACTTACAGCAAACGCCTGAACACTTCCACTTACATCAACCGAACCAGTAAATTGCGAACCAAATGCTGAACCAGTTGCCGATGTTTCTACTCTAAATCCAAAATCAGGTGTAGTTGATGCAGTTACCGAACCAGATGCAATTCTAAACGCATCTCCGGTAAAAGCCGAACGTGGTATATTAAATAATCCACCACCATCACCTTGAAATAATGAACCACTAAATGAACCAGTAAATTCTCTTGCTCTTACATAATCTCTTACATATAATCCACCACTAATTGCAGTATTTCCTTCAAATAAAATTCTATCTTGTAAATATAGATTATCAACTATGTTGATAGATGAAGACATATCACTATGAAACTGACATATATAATATAATGTATCAGGAGACCCAGATGGTGGAGTAAAATATACAGAACCACTTGCAGTTCCATTATTTAAAACACCAGTTGTATATTGAGAACCAATTCCAGTTACTCCAGCTGTTTTTATGTAAAAAGGATGACCTGTTGCATTTACTTCAAACTGATAAGTTACTCCTCTAACTAAAGTCAATATAGGGTCTTGTCCAGACGCAGCTCCATCGAAATTATATGATGATGCACCAATATTAGTTACATAAAAATAATTTGGTATTGATGATGTTGCTAAAGGTTCTGCGGATGATGACACCACAAAACTACCACTAATTGTTGAACGAGTATTAACTCTGAATCCGTGGTCAGGATTAATAGATGCTGTGTATGAACTAGAGAATATTAATGATGTATCTAAATCAGAAATTGCTGTTTTAGGAATATTAAATAATCTAGCACCACTACCACTAAATGAACCTGATGATAACTCAACACCACTACCAGTTATGAATATAGAACCAGTAAATTGAGAACCACTAGCAACAGAAATAACTTGAAATCCTCTTTCAGGAGATACAGATGCAGTTACACTACCTGTTTGTATTCTTGTAGCTGCTACAACCTCCTCTGCTAATGCAGATAATGGAATATCAAATAATCCAGCACCACTACCAGAATAAATTGAACCCTGTCCAAGTTGAATGTTACCACTTACAAAAAGAGAACCAGTAAATTTAGAACCACTAGCAACAGATGTTACTACAAATCCAAAATTAGGAGAAACAGAAGCAGTTACACTACCACTTTTAATTTCAGTTGAGATTAACGCATCTTCAGTAAGTGCGTTTCTAGGAATATTTCGTAAATAAGTACCTTCACCAAAATATGCTGATGATGAACCAAGTATTAATGCACCGCTAGTAGCTGTTATAATCATACTACCAGTAACAAATACACTACCTGTAATTCTAGAACCACTTGCTGCCGATTCTACTTTAAATCCAAAATTTGGTGCTACCGATGCGGTCACACTACCACTTTTAATTTCGGTAGATATTAATGCATCTTCCGTTAATGCTGAACGAGGTATTTCTCTAAGGTATCTACCTTCTCCATAATAAGATGAACCTGTTGCTAATTGAATAGAACCACTATATGGTTTTATAAATAAACTACCACTAATATCAACACTTCCAGTAAATTGAGAACCAGTACCTATTGATTCTACCTTAAATCCAAATTGAGGTGAAACAGATGCAGTTATTGAACCTGTTGCTAATTTTGTTGCTTCAGGTAAATTGAATAAATTTGTACCATCACCAAAAAATGAACCAGTAAATGAACCAGTAATAGATTGAGATGCAGTAATATCATTTACAATAATAGATGAACTAACTAATACAGAACCAGTAAATTGTTGTGTATCGGTATAATTATCTCCAAATACGTTTGAGCCTGATGAATAAATTACAGAAGATGAAATATAATTTACAATTATACTTTCCGCATAAATTGTATCATCAACATAAAGGTCACCTTGAACTCTTGTATTTGTATTTACTACTAAATTACCTTCTTTAAAAGATGCAGTTGCCGAACCACTTGCTATAAAAGTTGCTGCAGGTAAATTAACTAATTGAGAACCATCACCTATAAATGAACCAGTAAAAGAGCCAGAGAAGCTACCACTCAAAGATGTTGCACTACCAGTAAATGAACCTGTAAATTGTCCAGTTACTCTATCTAAATCCAAACTTCTTACAAATCCTCTATTACCCTGGTCATCCGAAACTACGATAGCTGGAGAACCAGAAAGAGATGCTGAGAAATTTGGGACACCTAAATTTGGTTCAGCTTGAGATAAGTCCAAAAACTGATACCTTTCTTGCGTTACATTTTTAGGTGAAACTACCCTTACCCTTCCTGTTAATAGATTACTAATTGCCATTCTTTACTTTCCAGCTTTTTTATAAATATAATGAATCCCTTATAAATATTACCCAAAGATAATATCACTTATTCATTCGCACTTTCAAGCAGAGAAAGAATTACACTTAAGTCCGTTGAACCAGAAACAATGAATCCATATCCTTCTTCTAACACTAATTTACCACTTACAACAGGTGAAAGTGAATCGGCAGCTGGTATAGTTACATTTGTTACTAATTTTATAGCGGGCTGTGCTACTAAATTAGGATTTTCTATTGTATCTAGTATAACATCCAATAATTTGGTTATAACAAAATTAGAACCACTCCATGCAGAACCGCTTATAGCAAGAGTTGAATCAAATGATTGAGTTACTGCTGTTTGATATAATCTACCAATTTCAGATGAACCTGTTACTGATTGATTTTTTATGATTTGTCCTGCTAATTTTCCAATGTAATCTAAAGCAAATAAAGATGATGAATATTCTTCATCGTAAAAAGTTTTTATAGTATTTACACCATTTTTTGAAAAAT
>Ga0222713_10000861_pt1 | contig 34874 bp, 50 predicted proteins | sample C33_649DmetaG_FD_165061 | JGI IMG/M metagenome (GOLD analysis project Ga0222713, IMG submission 165061) | Estuarine water microbial communities from San Francisco Bay, California, United States - C33_649D | ecosystem: Environmental > Aquatic > Marine > Unclassified | place: USA: California... | reverse complement strand
CCTAAATCCTCGCCAGTTAGTCCCTTGCGGTACAACTCACGATATATTATTAGCGTCCCGTCTGATGGGTCAACACACCCCCAAATACATGCGCTTTCGGAGGCGTACCCGTAGTCAATTCCCTTTACCCGTTCCCATCCTATTGGGATTGCAAACGGAGTAATGACATGCATCTCGTTACTAAACTCCGTAAATGCTGCGCCCTCTGCAATCTCCCAATTGCCTTCCAGCAGCTGCTTGCGCTGGACATCTGGCAGGGCTTTCAGCATTTCTTCATACCTGCCATCTTTAGCAAGGTATGGATTATCGTCTAGTCGGGCTGGTATGAATTTACGGGATAGCCCATCTTCACCTCTAAACGATTCGTGCGGGGGGTTAGGATCAATATACCTTTTCTTAACCCAATGCGCACCTACGCCACCCGGGTTGGCAGTACACCTCATGTACGGTGTGATCTCCGGGTCAGTTGTTCTGAGTCGGGAAGCCAGATAGTTCCAACCAAACTCAGTGGGCAGATGCGTTATCTCATCAAACCCAATCCAACTGTAAGCTTGTCCTTGGTAGCGATACACATCAGCATCTCGCTCCAAGAATCCAAATTCAATCTTAGCCCCGCTTGGAAAGTTCCAAAGCTTCTCTACTTCTCGGTACTTGCAGCCGGGGAATGCACGGGGGTACAGTTCTCGGCTCTTGTCGATCAACTCCCTCAACTCGGGCATTGAACGCCTTAGGATCAGGGCGCGGTGTGCTGCTCGGTGTGCATAACGCAATGGGTCAATTAACATTGCGTAGCTTTTACCACCACCAGCTGCACCGCCATAAAGCACATCAGTCTCAGGGGCAGCTAAGAAATCTGTCTGCGGCCCTTCGTTTGCTTTGAAGATTACATTGTCTTGTACTTCTTCTCGCAGTGCCTTTGGTACTTTAGATAAAACATCAGCATCTATTACCTTGTTGCTGTTGTCCTTCTCTAGCTTTGAGAGGGCCTCTTTTGACGCTCTAAGCTTTTCTCGCTGCTGGTGCAGCTTGACCCTATCCTTTTCTAACTTGCGCTCACGGGCCTTTACAGAGCGTCTGGCGACCATCTTGGCCTTTGTCTCAGAATGAAAGTGGTAGCCCCTGCCTTTTGACCCCTTGGGCCTTCCAGTTTTTTTGCGGGGCGTACCATCTTTCTTTAAAACAAAGTTACCAGCTTCATCCTGCTGGTAGTCATCCGGGTTATTGTCCCAATCGTTCATCACGCTTGATTATCTGCCTTAGTCCTACATGGCTCAATGGTCTGCCAGTAATGTAACTTAAATACTCTGCACCTTCCCTAAGACTAAATAATCTTTCCTTAACTAGCCTTTTGGTTTCTTCTAGTGCTGCTAGTTCAACATCAACTGGCAGTAGAGTATTTGTTTCTTCATCTAAGGTGTAGCCAAACGGTATGGTACTGCTTGTTCTACGCTTCATCCCTGATCATCTCTTTGGCCGGGAGTATAAATAAACCACCCTGCACGTTGTTGTTGACTTCAAGCCTTTCCTGTTTGCCCAAGCCTGTACGATCTAGTATGCTTTGGGCTGCTTGAAGTTTTAAGTTAGCTTGAGGCATAGGAGCATTAGAGTTCATTACCTCTACTAACTTCATTGCGGCTTGCGGGGCAGACTGTGCAAGTATACCTGAAGCTAGTTCTACAATCTCGTGCTTCAGGGATTTGATTACTTGGTAGTGGCTGTTGTCACTGTACCCAGCTAGTTCCGCTGCTTTCTTTGGATCACCCCCTGTGGTTATAAGGTTATCAAGAAAACTCTGCTGTTTGATTGTTAGTTCTTTAGTCATTTTAAATATTATATACCTGATTTACCATTTTGTCAAGTTTTATCTTGACAAAACTGAAAATAATGTATATAATATATATTACTAACCCCCCCGGGTCACACCTAAATATATAGCAATATCTTTAAAAGCCCGACCAAAATCCTTAACTCCCCTAGTAATACCCGGAACCCCCTGTAGAGACTACCGAACCAGCAGCACAGCCTCCCGGTTGTCCCTCTACAAGCCCCGCCCAAACTGATTAACAGCCTAACCTGCCCAAATTGTGTATGAACTAGTATATATACGGGGGGAGAGGGGGTGGCCTCCTGCCCCCCACGATACTTTCTAGATAATAGAAGGCTCCGAAGACCTTTTAAGGTCTGAGGAGACTTCTGTATATTATCTAGAAAGTGATTAACAGAGAATTGAGTAGTTTGTTGAGTGTATATAGTAATATTTAAATGATATATTATTGTATATATATTATACAGTTAATCTCTTTTCCTGATTCCAAGAACCGGAGCAGGAAGTGTTATTAAAATTTACGGAATTACTACGTTCATAAGCTTCTCCTTAAAACAAATTAAGAGGTTATTTTTTAGTACTTATTCCTTACGGAAGTACTAAAAAATAACCTCTTAATTTTGGAGAAGCTTATGAACAATTCCGTAAATTTCAACACCATTCCTGCAAACCGCCCCGCTTCTTGGAATCAGAAAAAGGCGATTAACACCCGCGTTGGATTGCTGGTTGCGGCGGCTCTTGGCGGCGAGTTGACCGTTGAGATTCGCAGGGCAGTGTCAAAGATACTGACCAACAGCATCACCCACGGTGAAGTACAGAAGTACTTCAAGGTTGAGTCCATCAAGGACATCGATGGCAAGGTTCTCAAGAGTATTAAAGATACTCTTGAGGGCAAGGCAACAACCAAGAAAGCCGCCCCGAAAAAATCTGTAGTTAAATCAACATCTAAGAAATCTCCTGTAGTTAAGCAGTCATCTAATGATGATATGATCAACATGATGAAACTCATGATGAATGAGATATCTGAGATGAACAATAAGTTTACTTCTCAAATTGAAGATATTAACTCCCGTCTTGGGGGTTAATACCTAGATAATATCAAAGGGCTACCTAGTTTCTAGGTAGCCCTTTTTTTTATCTTTAATTTGTTAACTAGATATGATATAATTATACAAAGTTAAGGAGGCAGCAGCTGATGACAGTTAAGAAAGCCCGACCTAAGGTTGACCCGCAAAAAGATTATGAATAATTCTATAATCCTTTATCTTCAAAGGATTATAGAATTATTCATAATCACAAAAGAGGAGACTGCCTGTGAAGAAAGGGGTTCATATTCCAGAGCCAGACTTTACAGAAAGAACAATTACTGTTGTAACACCCACAACTTATAGTAGGCGCACTATTTGGGAGCCGACTGCTGCCTACAAAAAACGCATGAGACAACTGAAAAAGAAATCAAAGGAGAGCTAACAATGTTGGTACTTGATTATCCATCTAAAAAAGAAATGAAAGGACAAGTTGGACAACCATTAAGATACATGGAAACATCTTTATTTGGCCCGGAGTATGTAGCTGATGGTGTTATATATGGCTGCAACAGGCCACATCTAACTGGTCACAAGCGGGAGTTTTTTGCGCAAGTTACTATGAAAGATGGCAAGATATTTAAAATAAACTAAGGCGACAATTAATGAAGACATATGAAGAAAGACGTAACCAGCTGGGCATTGATGCACAGATCAAAGCATTCTTTGCTAAAGGTGGCAAGATAACTGAATGCAAACCAAATACATTCGGGTTATCAGATGATAATTGGACGCATAGAAGCAGAAGCAAGCAGTGGAAGAGGGAAAACAAAGAGAAATAATTATATTTAAAAACTTTATAACTCCTTATCTTTGAAGGAGTTATAAAGTTTTTTAAAAGAGGAGCAGCCCGATGTCAATGTCCAAACAAGAATGTCGGATGAGTAATAAAATTGCTGTGGAGGCAGCATATTGTTGCAACGATTTTGCAAGACTAAAATTTTACAATGTTGCTGACACACTTAGCCGGGGAGAAATACTAATTTCTATGAAGGCTAAGTATCTAGAATATTGGCAATATAAATATCTGTTAAACAGACTGAGAGGAGCATGATTATGATAATTACCAGAACCAGTAAGTTGTCAGGTATAACCCGCCAGCAAGAAATTGCTGTTACATATAATCAATTGAAAGCTTGGGAGAATGGTGAACTTATTCAAAATGCCATGCCCAATTTAACTCCCGATGAAAGGGAGTTTATCCAAACTGGTATTACATCTGATGAGTGGGACAAATTATTTGAGGGGGTAGAATAATGAAACTGTTAGATACAACAAGCGGTAACACCAAGATCAGAAAGACTCAAGACTCTGGTGACAATGTAAGGTTAGCCGGGCTATCTTTGATGCCAGACAATATACTTTGTGCTGGTTCCAAGGCAGCTGGTTGTATGGAGTTGTGTCTCAAGACCTCTGGTCTAGCGGGCATCTATCCTACAATTAATGAAGCCCGACAGAAAAAAGCTGATTTCTTTCATAATGATAGGGAGGGATTCATCAAGCAGTTGATGCGGGAGTTAGCTAATTTTGACAGGCTTTGTATTAAAACTGGCAAGCAGGGTTGTGTCCGGCTCAATGTTTTGTCAGATATCCAGTGGGAGAAACTAGGTATCCCACAAGCTTTCCCCAATCTGTTCTTTTATGACTACACCAAGATAGCCTCAAGGCTAAACAGTGTAAACGTGCCAAGTAATTACAAGCTAATGTTCAGCTACTCCGGCAGGAAGCAATACAGGAATCAAGTAGAACTTGCCCTGAAAACTGATGTACCAGTTGCTGTTGTTTTTCGGGGTGACTTACCTAAAACCTTTTTAGGTCGCCCAGTTATTGATGGTGACAAGTCTGACTTGTTTAATGTTAAGTCTGGCAAGGTTGTTGTTGGGTTAGTTGCCAAAGGCAAAGCCCGGAAATCTGACAGCGATTTTATAGTTAATATTTAAAATAAAAGGGGTGTTTATATATCTCAAAGGTTTTTGAGAGATATATAAACCCCCCAAAGGAGACAGCAATGCTTACCAGAATCCACGTTAATCAGCACAACATCAGAGCCAACAGTAAAGACGGTGGCTCAAGGCCAGTACTTACTGTTAAAGATTACACTCAAAATAGAAAGTGTGATGAAGTATTTTTTACTAATGGACGAGTAATATATTCCCCAGACAAACCATTAGCTTGCGGGGCCAAGGTATGGATTGAAACTACTGAACCAGTGGAGATTGTGCGATGAACTTATCTGATGAAGATTATCAGGCAGGTAAATTTATAATGAGAACATTCAATGATAAAGATTATGATGTTATAGCTGATATTGTCCATCAAGAATGTTGTGAAAGGGGTATTTTGCTTGAGCATTTAGATTTCAGTATTCGTGTGGAGTATGTTGTAGACACAGAGTTTCTTAAAAAATATCATTCAGCAGGGTGAACAATAATGAAACACTATCTTGAACTATTAATTTCGTTTACAACTAACATTGTTCCTTGGGTGTTAATGTACTGCTTGTTCATTGGCTCCGGGTTTATCAAGAATTTTAATAACTATTTAGTTGAGGAGATAAAGGTATGTCCCGTGACCCAGTAGATATTGCAGAGTTAGAGCGAGACTTTGAAGAAACCTACGGTTCCAGACAGCACCTATTCAATGAATGGTGGGGCCATATGGAAAACCAACCCCGGCCTGTCGGGATTCGTTATGAAGCATTTATATCGGATGAATCAGGTATTGAATGGCGGTATGTTCTTGAATGTAAAGACTTTACTGAAGCAGTATCAGAATTGAAACCAACCCTGCAAGAAAACGAAAGAATAATTTCAATAAAGGAGATGGAAAAATGAAGAAGCATGTAAAGAAAATGTCAAGGTTTGTAAAACAAACACAAGCTTCAGCTGTGAAATTAAAGCTTGGTGATGGTGAAGTAGTCGAAGCCCTGCTGTTAATGTATTCCACAATAGCAATGATGCACGACATTCCAAAAGAGAAAGCATTAGAAGATGTTAATGAAATGCTTAGTATGGTCTACGGAAATAAAGAATTAGATACTATTAAACAGGAGATAGTCCACTGATGGCTGCAAGTAAGCGACAAGTTTTAAACTGGGAAGTTTATACTTCAGGGCATAAAATTCTAATAGGTAGTAGGACATACCCTGAGGCAATTGAATTAGCGGAGCAGTTCGGTACGCCGTTTGCGATAACTCAAATAAGTGAAGAGACTTATGCCAAAAAGAAGCAGGAACACAAACTAAAATCTACGGGATGATATAAATCTCTTTATTTTACAAAGAGATTTATATCATCCCTCATAAAGGAGCCGTGCTATGACAGCCGACACTGAAACAATTGAAAGTAAAATGGAAAGGTTTTCTGATCTTTTGCAAGAAGCTAAAGCAATGAATGAGTTTACTAAACTTACAACAGAATTATCTGATGCAATAACAGATAAAGTTAGAAGGGAAGAACCCAACTATGCGGCTGTAATGCCTAGAGCATTTGGTAGGTTTATCGCTTACATGAGTATGGTACTTAGTATTAAAGATATAGAACGGCGCAAGCAAAAAATAATCACTCTCACACAGGAGCAAAAAAATGACTAATGTTATTTCAATGAACAACAACCGTGAGCATATGCTTAACCTATACTTCCAAGGTTATGGAGATGCTAATTTTGATACCGAGATGGAGCCGTTGTACTTCAGACCTCAGCCTTCTGAAGATAATGTAATGCAAACTGAAATAAAGACCGATAAGAGGGCCATTTATCGTAGCGATACTTGGGATTGTTTAGGTGTAGTCAGTAAAAAATACTGCTTAGTAACTCACAAGCAGATGATCAACAACCAACGTGCAATCCTTGAGCGTTCTGACCTTGATTGTACTGGTATTCAGGAACGGATTACTGTTGGCAGCAATGGCAGCAAGTGCTTTGTTCAGCATACCCTCCCGGCCCATAGTTTAACTACGCCAGATGGTGACACTGCTGTCCTGACTTTCCTTGGTACTAACAGCTATGACGGCACGTTTACTTTCCTACTGTCTGGCGGTGCTAGGCAGGGTGCTTGCATGAATGGTCAGGTCTGGACTAGGGGTGCAGCTACAATTTACAAAGCTAAACATTCCCGTAATCTTAATATCAATCATGCAGCTAGGATTGTTGGTGGGGCTTTAGAAGTATTCGCCCAGCAGAATGAGATGTGGTCTACTCTCAGCAACACTCCCTTTTCTACACATGAAGCTAAGATAGCTATATTCCATGCGTTGAATCTGGGTTCTGACTTTCAAAAGTTTGAAGACAACTGGAGAGAAACGGGCAAGTGTAATAAAGATTATGTATATCTTTTAAATGCTTGGAATAAGTACGCTGTAAAACTTGGTAAGAATCAGTGGGCTTTCTATAATGCCTTTACTGATTGGTCAACTCATGCTCCAGCTGCAAGAAAACACGCTGACATAAATAATTTACAGCGTAAGCGTGAAGTAATAGTCCAGAACGTAGTAACCAAACTCGCTGCTTAATGTAGCTAACAGTTGCCAAGGATGGCGACTAAAAAAGAGGACAGTATATGAATAAACTTTTAGATATTATTAAAGAAGAATCACCGATGTTTTATTCTGAGTTTCATGGCATTACACATTGGGGAAGAGTAAAAAAAAATGCACTTGAGGTTGCCAGATTAAACGCAGCGAACCGGGGTATTATTCAGTACTTTGCAATACTACACGATTGCATGAGAGAAAACGAAGGCTATGACCCCGAACATGGTGCAAGGGGTGCTGAGTTTGCAATATTACACAGAAATTTAATTGAACTTAATGATTCTGAATTTGAAACATTATGTATAGCTGTAAAGAATCATACTTCTGGTACATCTAGGTCTAAGGAAGCTAAAAATCCTACTGTTGCTGCTTGTTGGGATGGTGACAGGCTTGACTTACCAAGAGTAGGTATTGAGGTTGACCCCTACCAGCTTGTATCAGATGAGGGTAGAATTGTCCTAAAGCAAAGGAGAAAATATAATGAACATATTTTATTTGGATAGTCATCCAAGGATATGTGCTGAAAATCATTGCGACAAGCATTGTGTTAAAATGATTTTAGAATATGCACAGCTTTTATCTACTGCGCACCGTGTACTTGATGGTAATGAAGATAAAGAACTACCTGACAGTAGACAAGATGTTCTATACAAAGCTACACATGTCAATCATCCCAGTGCTGTGTGGGTTAGACAAAGTTCAGCGAATTATATTTGGCTTTATAAAATGTGGATGTATCTTATATTTGAATATAATTTCAGGTACAACAAGATGCACAAGTCAGCATCCCTTTCAAAATATTTAGAAGAACTTCCAGTAAATATTCCAACCGGGGAGTTTACTGAACCTACTTTGGCAATGCCAGATGAGTGCAAGCTTATTGGCGTTAGTCATGTGGAGTCATACAGGAATTACTACAACAAAGAAAAATCATACATGGCTAAATGGAACTATACAGCACAGCCAATGTGGTTTGGTAACTGCATATGAAACGCCCTATATATGAAACACAAGAGTCTTTGAAAGACGAGCAAAGCTTTGGTGATTTAATTCAAACAGTTTGGAAATGTGAATTAATAAAAATGCCAATTCAATATGGGATAGATTACTGCTGCTACCGCAACAGTATTTTGATCGGGTTTGTTGAATTAAAAAACAGAACATGTACAAAGAACAAGTACCCGACTTATATCATAAGTTTAAGTAAGTATTTGAAAGCTAAAGAGTTTTCAAGGTCATTGGGTAAGCCCACTAACCTTTGTGTTAGATGGACAGACCAATCAGGATATGTAAGATTGGATACAATTAACGACCCATCTATATCCCAAGGGGGTAGATATGACAGGAACGATTGGCAAGATGTTGAACCAGTACTACACATAGATATAAATAATTTTATGAGAATATGATTATGATATATATCAAAAAAGAAATAATTAAAAAATTAGAAGATATTAAAGATACTTATAAATCTTGTTATGATAACTACAACAAGCTGCTAGTAGTACTTTCTTTAATAACTTGGAGTATAAGTTTTATAAGTGCTTTGATGGTCTTTATAGAGATTATAGAACTAAAAGACTTTGAAAGCAACACAGGATTTATTCCATCCACAATTGAGTTTGCGGTGCTGGCTGTTGTTAGCTGGCATGCAAGTCAGAAGCTTGCGGATAGAATAATAGTAAAGGCGTAACTTTTTTGTTGACATGCCACAACACAAGGGTTACGATTCAATTTCAATCAACAATGCACAAGAGGTGTAATATGCCAGTTGTATCTGGAACCGCTTACTGGGCAAGCGTAACTCAGCCCAACACAACCTACGAACCTGTTTACTCAGTTAATCTGGTTGTAGATGAAAAGACCGCCAAGGATTTTGAATCCCGTGGCTACTCCATTAAGCAGATGGATGAAGGCCCGGCACTTGTTATCAAGCGTAAGGTCAACGGCCCCAACGGCATGGTGCGTTCAGCACCTAAGCTGTTTGATGCTGCCAAGCGTGAGATCAATTGCCTTGTTGGCAACGGCTCAAAGGTTAAAGTTCAGTACAAGGAATGGGAAACCAATTACAAAGGTACTCAGCACCAAGGTCTGGACTTCATGGCAATGCAGGTTATTGATCTTGTTTCCTATGCTAACCAGCCGGGAGATGAGTTTGATGTTGAAGCCGAGACAGCTGACCCGTTTGAGGATGAGTTGTGATTTATCAATTTGAAGGCAAGCAGTATGATGTGTCCTCCTTGAGCGAGGAAGTCAAGGAAGACTTCCTTACTCTCTCAGAGGTTCAAAATGAACTTACTCTTTTGGGTAAGAAAGCTTATGTTCTTAGGTGCTGCGCTGCCGAACTGAATCGGAAGATTCAGTCTGCTTTAACTGACGAGGTTCTAGTTCAGGAAGAATGAGTTCCCCTCACCTTCACCTGTTGCTCCTTTCAGGTGAACTTTAGGGAGGGCCGTAAAAAGCCCTCCCTTTTTTTTCTGAGGATACTTGTACATGTCGTTTATTAAAACACATATTTATTGTCCGAATTGCAAGGGGTCAGACCCTGCATCTTTAAACGAGGATGGTTCAGCCTATTGCTTTAGTTGTAGTAGTTATATAAAAGATTATGAAAAAGCCACTGAGGGTGAAGTATTTATGGCGCAACAAAAATCAGTAAGTATTAATAGAAGTGTACCCGATGTCATTGACGCTAGTTCCGGGGAGTTTAATGCCCTTACAGACCGGGGCATCACTTTAGAAACAGCCAAGTTCTTTGGCGTTAAATCCATAAAAAATACAAACGGAAAAATCTGTAGGCATATGTACCCGTACTATGTTGCCAATGAGGTAGCTGGTTACAAGGTGCGTGAGCCTAACAAAATATTTTCTTGGAAAGGTTCATCAATAGGTACAGGTTTGTTTGGTCAGAACCTGTTCGCTGAAGGCGCAGCCAAGCGGATCACCATTACTGAAGGTGAGTGTGATGCTATGGCATCCTACGAAATGCAAGGTTCAAAGTGGCCTGTAGTTTCACTCAAGAATGGAGCAGCTGGTGCTGAACGTGATGTAAAACAATCCTTGGAATTCTTGGAAAGATATCAAGAAGTGGTTATCAATTTTGATAACGATCAGCCGGGGCGCGATGCTGCCCGTAAGGTAGCTAGGTTACTAAGCCCGGGTAAGGCTAAGATTCTTTCTATGCCCGAGGGATTTAAAGATGCCAATGACATGTTGAAAAACAACAAACGTCAGGCATACATGGAAGCTTGGTGGGGTGCAAAGTTATACACTCCAAGCGGGGTTGTAAGGGCCAGCGATTGTTTTGACAGCTGGTTAAATCGTGAGAAAAAAGACTCTGTTCCGTTTCCTTGGGAAGGCCTGAACAAAAAGCTGTATGGTATCAGGCAGGGCGAACTGCTAACTGTTACTGGCGGTACTGGTCTTGGTAAGTCTAGTGTTGTACGAGAACTAGAACACTGGCTGTTGCAAACAACCAAGGATAACCTTGGGATCATTGCCCTAGAAGAAAACCAGAACAGAACTCTGGATGGTATCCTTTCTATTGAAGCCAACGACAGAATATATATTGACCACATCAGAGAAAAGTATGACCCTGAATATCTTGCCAATATCTGGCAAAAAATAAATGGCAATGAGAATGACGGCAGGGTCTGGGTCTATTCGCATCTTGGTGTTAATGATGTAGAGGAAATATACAGCAAGATTAGATTTATGATTATAGGCTGCGACTGCAAGTGGATTGTGCTAGACCACTTACACATGCTTGTATCTGCTTACACCGAAGGTGACGAGCGTAGGATTATCGACAGTATCATGCACAGGCTGCGCTCAATAGTTGAAGAAACAGGTGCGGGTATGGTACTGGTTTCACATTTAAGAAGGACAGAGGGCAACAGGGGCCACGAGAACGGCATTACTGTAAGCCTCAGTCACCTGCGGGGCAGTCAAAGCATAGCCCAGCTGAGTGATTGTGTTATCGCACTTGAAAGAAACCAGCAGTCTGATGACCCGGACGAGGCCAACACCACGACAATGCGTGTATTAAAATCTAGGTACACTGGTGATGTAGGAAAAGCAACCAACTTGCATTACAACAATGAAACAGGCAGACTCTCTGAAGTATTTGAAGATGAGTTTGAAGATGACGCAGGGGATTTACTGTGAACCTAGTCTTTGACATAGAAACCAATGGTCTTACTAACTGTAATACTATCTGGTGCATTGTCGCCTATGACATTGATGCCGAGGTATTACATAGCTTTGGCCCAAAAGAAATAGATGAAGGCATAGAGTTTGTCAGTGAAGCCGACAAACTTATCGGTCACAACATTCTTGGGTTTGATATACCGACAGTCAAAAGACTAACGGGTGTCAACCTGTACGACAAAAAGATTGTTGATACGCTTGTGTTGTCTAGACTTTTCAATCCTACTAGGGACGGTGGGCATGGTCTTGAGTCTTGGGGTTACACTCTGGGCTACAAGAAAATTGAATTCAGTGACTTTGATAGGTTCTCCCCCGAGATGCTGGAGTATTGTGAACGGGATGTGCAGCTGAATGCTAGAGTTTATTTTCAGCTGCGCAAAGAGGCCCAAGGTTTTTCCGGGGACAGCATCCGGCTGGAACATGAGTGCTATCGGTTGTTGGATGAACAGCGTATCAATGGCTTTATGTTTGATACTGACCATGCTGCTGGTCTTGTGGCTGTACTCAAGAAAAGACTAGACGAGGTTGTGGATGAGGTACACCAGCAGTTCAAGCCTAAGGTTGAAACTGTCAGGCTGTATGCTAGGGAAACCAAGTCAGGCGTACCCGCCCGAATGGCTGACACCGAATCAGGTAACCGTGTCAGGATGACAGATGAGGAATTCAAGGTTGCTTGTGTTACTGGGTTCGTTGACAGGCACATCGAAACAGAATTCAACCTTGGTTCTCGCAAGCAGATCGGGGAGTACCTACAAGACTTTGGCTGGAAGCCAACCAAGTTCACTCCTACAGGTCAGCCAATAGTTGATGAAGGTACGCTGATGGAAATAGGAACGATCCCTCAGGCGCAGCTTATAGCGGAGTACCTCCTGCTCCAGAAACGCATAGCCCAAATCAAATCTTGGTTTAAGTTTACATGCGAGGATGGCAGGGTTCATGGCTATGTAAATTCAAACGGGACTATCACGGGGCGTATGACTCACCGTGACCCCAACATGGCACAAGTACCAAGTACCCGTGCGCCTTATGGAAAAGATTGCAGAAAATGCTGGCGTGTACCTACTGGTTACAAACTGGTAGGTATTGACGCTAGTGGTTTGGAACTGCGTATGTTAGCCCACTACATGAATGACGAGAACTTCACGAATGAAATACTCAATGGAGACATCCACACCGCTAATCAAAAGCTTGCAGGACTTGAATCAAGAGATCAGGCTAAAACTTTTATCTATGCCCTTATCTACGGAGCAGGAAATGAAAAGCTTGGAACAGTGGTTGGCGGCAACAAAAGTCATGGCAAACGACTTAGAGAATCTTTCCTTAATAATCTCCCGGCATTTGCTTCTCTTGCAAGAAAGGTTGAACGAGCAGCGTCAAAGGGGTACGTCCGGGGGATAGATGGGCGCAAGATATTTATCAGGTCATCCCACGCTGCACTGAACTCCCTGCTCCAAGGGGCTGGTGCAATCGTGATGAAGAAAGCTTTGGTTATCTTTGATCAACGCATCAAGGCGCACAAACTGAATGCCAAGATAGTGGCTAACATCCATGACGAATGGCAGGTTGAAGCACTTGAACAAGATGCGGAACGAGTTGGGCAGTTAGGCGTTGACAGTATTGTTCAGGCAGGTATTGAGTTTGAATTGAACTGTCAGCTTGATGGAGAGTATAGTGTGGGAAATGATTGGAGTGGTACACACTAATAAAGAGGTTAGCTTATGACTTACCTAGTTGAATGCGAAAGCTGTAAAAACAATTTAAGCTTACAGAACATGCACTGGGAAGCCCTTGTTTGTGTTGAGTGTGGGCATGTTGTCAACAACACCCTGCCAGAGATATACCGAGAGTATATCAATTTACAATACAAGGATGGGATTTGGTATTACATTGGTAGGTCAGCCGGGAGGCAAACCCTAGAGTCGCATGTAAGAAAAAATAAAAGACGCATGTATGTGGGCGGCAAGTATGTACCTACTTCCGACCCAACCCATACACCCGGGAGATACAGAAATTACAATGACGTAGTATTCAATGAGTACTATAGAAATAAAAATATCCATGAGGGTAACATCTATTTAATATCAAACCCTGCATGGGATGGCTGGTTAAAGATAGGCCGTGCGATGTCTGTCCCAGATAGACTGAACGCTTTTCAAACTGGATGCCCCTACAGGGATTACAAAATTGAATACTCTTTAGCCGTACCTGATGCGCCACAAGCAGAAAAACTTTTTCATATGGAGTTGAAAAAGAAGTTCCGTTCTAGAAATGAATGGTTTAAACTGGATGTTTCCGATGCAATAAACACACTCAATGAGGTAATGGATAATGTCGAAAACAATTGATACGTTGATAGAAGACATATACGCCACGTTAGAGCCACTAACAGAGGGCAAGCCTTTAGACGTATCAGATGAACTCATTGAAGAGTTTGGTGAGGCGATGAAGCAAGCTTTTATTGGATGGGCTAGGCCAACAGAAAGAGACTCTAACTTTAATTTAAGAATGTCAAACATAGGTAGGCCACTGCGCCAGCTGTGGTACGACTCCCGGGCCGAGGCCAAAGACGGTAGCATGTCTTCAAGCCTGATGGTTAAGTTCCTGTATGGACACCTGCTTGAAGAACTAGCACTACTGCTGGTTAAGCTTTCAGGCCATACTGTTTCTGATCAACAGAAAGAAGTATCTGTTGACAGCATTGCAGGACATATGGATTGCAAGATAGACGGGCAGGTAGTCGATGTAAAAACAGCCTCCAGTTTTTCATTCAGTAAATTTAAGTATGGGACTCTTGCAGAGAACGATCCGTTTGGATATCTAGGTCAGCTGGCTGGCTATGAAGCTGCTGAAGGAACCAACTCTGGTGGGTTCCTTGTTATCAACAAAGAGAGTGGTGAACTTTGTTTGTTTATACCCGAGGACTTGGACAAGCCCAACATTAAAGACAGAATCAAAACTGTTAAAAATGTTATAGCTTCTGATGCCCCGCCCGAAAGGTGCTACCCGCTTGAAGATGACGGCGCAAAGGGCAACCAAAAGATTTCTAAGAACTGCTCCTACTGCAATTATAAATATGATTGTTATGCTGATGCTAATGATGGGAGGGGTCTGAGAGCCTTTAAGTATGCTAAAGGTTTGGTATACTTAACCAAGGTTGTTGCTGCCCCGAATGTTGAGGAAGTTTTATGAATGGCAAACAAGCAAAGCGGATAAGAAGATTAGCCAAGCTAGAACTTGTACACTGGCTGCGCAGTCAGGTTAATAAAGAAGACCAAGCCAGTATTACATTCGATAATATTTTAAGCAAGCTGTCTACACAGACTCACTTCTTACTACAAGGACATTACACCTTGGCTCCATATTCTTTTAAGTGGGCAGTAAAGCAGATCAAAAAGAATGAGCGAAGAAAATGAAGAGTTAAATGAACTGCTCATGGTTATTGGATTAGAGATATATAAGCATGACAGAAATGTGTATCTAAGCGATGATACATTACTGCACTTGTATGACCTGATAGAAGTGGAACTGATCAACAGGGAAGAGGTTGTACTACATTGAAGGCTAAAATTAGAAAAGGATTTCGTAAGCCAAGGCGGGAGCGTCCAGTACAGAAGAACGTCCCTGCCAACTACGATTCAATTTGGGAATCTGAATTACATACTGGGTTGCTGAAGGGCTGGAAACACCACAGTAAAATTTTAGATTACACCATAAAGCATAAGTATCACCCGGACTTTGTTAAGAAAATAGGGCGGGTAACCTATCTCATAGAAGCCAAGGGTAGGTTCTGGGACTTTGCAGAGTACAGTAAATATATCTGGATTCAGCAAGCACTGCCCCGGGATTACGAGTTAGTGTTTTTGTTTGCCAATCCATCTGCTCCAATGCCTCAAGCTAAACGTAGAAAGGATGGCACAAAGCGGAGCCACTCAGAGTGGGCCGAATCAAATGGATTTAAATGGTACAGCGAGTACACCCTACCGGATGAATGGGTTGATATGGACTATCGCAAGAGTGAGAGTTTTATAAACGAGTACTTTGATGAAAATAAGGAGACAGACTAATGTCGATTGATGATGCAACACCAGCAGAGTGGCATGAAGTAGCACAGAAACTTAAAAAAGAATCTAAGATTGATGCCGTTAACTCCCCGGCCCACTACAACCAAGGTGAGATTGAATGCATTGATGCTATCCGTGCGATGTTATCGCCCGAAGAATTTATAGGGTACTGCCGGGGCAACAGCCTGAAGTATCGCTGGAGATTTAGATACAAGAATGGGATTGAAGACCTGCGCAAGGCCGAATGGTACGAGAAGCGTATGATGTCCACAATTATCAAGGAAGGAATTGTGCCATGAGCAATGATAAGTTGGGGGTGCAGGAGTATCTAGGATTGAAAATAGATTACGACAGGGAAAACCTGCTGGATGCCTTTGCAATTGCAACATTAAAAGATAGATATTTTTGGGAGGGAGAAACTCATGCTCAAGAAGCTTTTGCTCGGGCTGCTGTATACGGGGCAACGTACAAAGGAACTACTGACTTCGGTCTTGCACAGCGACTTTATACTTATGCTAGTAATATGTGGTTCATGTTTAGCACTCCTATCCTTAGTAACGGGGGAACTAGCCGTGGCCTACCTATCAGCTGCTTTCTTAATTTTGTTCCTGATTCCCGCCACGGTCTTTCTGCTCATTATGATGAAAACATATGGCTGGCAAGCACAGGTGGAGGGATCGGTGGTTATTGGGGCCATGTCAGGAGTAATGGCGTGGATACTACTCACGGTAGTAAGTCTACTGGTTCTATCCCCTTCATGCACGTTGTAGACAGTCAGATGCTGGCCTTCAACCAAGGCGTTACAAGGCGGGGCAGCTACGCTGCTTACATGGATATCAGCCACCCAGAGATAGAAGAGTTTATAGCCATGCGCAAGACCACAGGCGGGGACATTAACCGCAAGTGTCTTAACCTGCACAACGCAGTCAACCTGACCAACGACTTCTTGGATGCCGTGGAGAATGATGCTGAGTGGAGGCTAATAGACCCCAAGAGTAACACCGCCGTTAAGACAGTATCGGCCCGTGACCTCTGGTTCCAGATCATCAACACCCGGGCAGAAACCGGGGAGCCATACATTGTTAACATCGATACCTGTAACGCTGCACTACCAAAGCAACAGCAAGACCTCGGCCTGAAAATTAAACAAAGTAATCTTTGCTCAGAGATAACCCTGCCTACCAACGAGGAAAGGACAGCTGTCTGCTGCCTGTCCAGTGTTAATTTAGAATACTATGATTATTGGAGCAAGGACGATAACTTTATTGCCGACCTGATTACCATGCTTGACAACGTGCTGGAACATTTTATCTCAGCTATCGTGGACACCAACAACTTGGGCGGGTACACAGCTAACTTTAAACGCTTTAAAAACTACGTCAAACCGGGCATGGAGGGCTATACAAAGGCGGCTTATTCTGCCTATAGGGAGCGTTCTGTGGGCCTAGGAGCGATGGGATTTCATACCTATCTTCAGGCACACAACATCCCGTTTGAAAGCATGTACGCCACGGCATTCAACCACAGGGCATTCAGTAGCATTAAGACTAAGGCAGTTGAGGCAACAGAACAGCTGGCTGCTGCAAGAGGCGAAGCCCCCGATGTGAGTGGCAGCAACAGGCGCAACGCACACCTTATGGCGGTAGCCCCCAACGCCTCCAGTTCAATCATATGTGGCGGTACAAGCCCGTCCATTGAACCGTTCCGGGCTAATGTGTTTACACACAAGACCCTGTCGGGCAGCTTTAAGGTGAAGAATAAATACTTAGACGATCTAATCTTTGAAATGTTCCCGGGTAACCAGAAAAAACGTGATGAAATTTGGCGGGATATTTCGGCCCATGAAGGGTCTATACAGCACATGGATATCTTCAGCGAGGATCAGAAAGAGATATTTAAAACTGCTCCTGAGATAAATCAGATATGGATTATTGAACACGCACATCAGCGTCAGGACTATATCTGCCAGAGCCAGAGTGTTAACCTATTCTTTGTCCCGCCCAAGGCCACTGAGGCGCAGCAAGTGCATGATGATTATCTACAGTATGTGCATGATGTACACTGGGCGGGGGCCAAGAAGCTGAAGTCGCTGTACTACCTGCGGTCTGATGCTGCTAGGTCAGCAGAGAATGTTAACATCAAGATTCCCCGCATTGATCTGGGCGTTTGTTTAAGTTGTGAAGGTTAGTTACAATGGGTAAGAATACAGTTAAGGAAGCTAACAAGCTTATAAAAGAAGGCAAGGGTACTAAGGGTACATCCATTGGAAGTGGTGCTATCAAGCGCAGCACAATGAGTAAACACAAGAAGCGTAACTACAAGGGTTACAGAGGCCAAGGTAGATAGTTATGGAATGCAAATGTGATCCCGATTCTTGGGGAACATTAGAAAAGCTGGACATCTGCGACACGCCAGAGTTTGATGATCTTACTGGCACATGCTTCAACTGCTACCATGAACGCAAATGCCACAAAGAATATTGGGAAGAGTTTGGACAATTTTATTATGGTGAGGAAAAATAAATGAGCCTGTTAAGCACAAGAGACTACTACAAACCGTTTGACTACCCGTGGATGTTTGACTACTACTTCCAGCAGAATCAGATGCACTGGTTCCCCGAAGATGTTCCCCTGCACAATGACGTTAAAGATTGGCAGGACATGAGCAACGAGGAGAAGAACCTCCTGACGCAGATATTCAGGCTGTTCACTCAGTCAGATGTAGATGTAGGCAGCGGGTATGTTGACCGCTACATGCGCATCTTCAAAAAGCCAGAGGCCCGGATGATGATGGGTGCGTTTGCCAACATGGAGTCCATACATCAACACGCCTACAGCTTGCTGCTGGATACAGTTGGCATGCCCGAGATAGAATACAAAGCCTTTGCTGAATACGAAGAGATGTCTGACAAGCACGAGTACGTCAACAGCCTACGCATATCAGTGAAGGATAAGGGTTCGATTGCTAAGAACCTCGCCGTGTACAGTGCCTTCACCGAGGGACTACAGTTGTTCAGCAGCTTTGTTATCCTGCTAAACTTCCCCCGCTTTGGGCGCATGAAAGGTATGGGGCAGATAGTTAGTTACAGTATTAAAGATGAATCCCTTCACGTTGAAGCCATGACCCGCCTGTTCCGTGAGTTTATTCAGGAGAATCTGGATATATGGACAGATGATTTCAAGAAAGAAATCTATCAGGCATGCCGGGACATGGTTAGGTTGGAGCAGAAGTTTTTGGATTTAGTATTCGAGATGGGTGATATCCGAGGATTGAGTCGATCAGAGATGAGTGATTATGTTCATTATATAGCTGACCGTAGACTGCTACAGCTGGGCCTCAAGCCCAACTACAAGGTTAAGGACAACCCGTTGCATTGGCTTGATGACGTACTGGGCGTTGAACACCAGAACTTTTTTGAGGGCAGGGCAACAGCCTACATGAAAGCAGGACTGCGCGGTAAGCAGGAGAATGTGGTATGGAAGGGAATCTAATATCTTTTAAGCTTCTGATTAATTTACAGGGTGACCTGATAACAGAGATGAGTATGCTGCCAAAAGATAAAATAAACAAGGTATTTAAAAAAGAGGATGCCCCGCTAATTCATAAAGCAATTAGCGAGGCTGAGTTAAAGTTGGAGGGATTACACAAATATCTTGAGGATGAAATTTGTGCTTTTAATAACTCCAGACTGTAGGGCGAATGCCTTCGTCTAGGTCATCGATGTGGATGAAGCGACCCGAGCCTTTCTGGTTAATACCTATACCAGTAAACCCGGAGTTGATAGCAGCCTGTACTAGCTTATAGGCGTTCTCGTGGGTTACGCCTATATCAATTGCACGACCACTAGCATGTGCGCCCGGAGTAGACTTTTTAGCTTCTATTGGGTGTTCCGGGCAGCGATATGCGCTGGTGACGGGGAAGGGAAACCCTAACTCTTCACGCAGCTTCTCTACTTTCTGCATGAAGTCTTCGTTCATGCCACTCTCCCCGCAGTGGGAGCATTTCAGTTCATTCTCTGTGAAGTACTTCATGCTGCACAAGCCTTCATGACCTTACCGCCACGCCCACGTTTCTGTCTCTTGACTATCTTGGGATAGAATATCTTTCTATCTCTTTCTGCTTCTTCAGGAGTGTTGTATCCTTTGACAATACCTTTGTCAATTAAAGGCTTCCAACGATTAATAATGTTGTCATAGCCTTTTATCTTTTCCCCGGTGGCTGGATCATATCCGGGCAGCAGGTATTCCTTACCGTTATACTCAACACCAGTAATAAACATAGTCATAGTGTCCCCGTTATCCTTCCTTGCTTTATCCTCTGCGATAACAGAATCATGGAATGCCTGAAAGAACTGTGCATTTTCTGGGTGAATAAGACCGCCTTCTCTGTAGCCATGCAACTCCTGACTTTGGGCGGGAGTCATGTACCTAGCTTGCTGCTCATTTATTAACTTGGTTATGCGCTCTTCTGCTTCAGCCCTGTCTTTAGCTTGCATTGCAAACCCAAGGTTGTTGTTGAACTGATCCATCTCCCGTTCAGGGACGTTAGATATAATTTCTCTAGCGTTGATAAAGAACTTAGCTGCATCAGGACGCTTAGAGTTTTTAGCCAGCCAGCCTAAAGCAAGATGTCTAGCTGCATCTCCCCGTCCGTCCATCTCTTCCTTCTGTCCATACTTCTTACCAAGAGAGTTAGCCCACTGGATATCCTCTGGGGTCATGCCAAAGAAACGAGTAGCTTGTGTACCTGCTACATTAGCACCCTTCCTTAGTTTGTTGGCAATAGATTGGAAGATAGACTTAGCTATTTTACCGCCTTCAACATAGTTACTTCTAGGATCATTTATATCAAACAATGAGGCATTGAAGGTTTTAAATTGGTTTGGTCTAAACAGTATGTAAGAGTAGGGGTCTTCTCCGGGGCCGGAAAGTTCAACCTTATTCATATACTTGATAGAATCAAATCCTAACTTTTCTAACTCTTCTCTAAATCTTTTAGAGAATGCCCACATTTTTAATCTGTCTAATGGGTCAGAAGATTTTCCAACAATACCAGAAGCTAAAATATCTTTTGCAAGTTGATCTAAACCAGCCAAAGCTGCGCTTCTGTTTTTATCTGACATGTTAAGCAATCTAGCAGACTGTTCAACAATTGCATTAATAGTATCTCTTCTTTCTAATGGGTCACCCAATCTAGAATAAACATCCCAATGCGCACCATCTTTTAATTCAAGAGGATTACGAACTTGTATATATCCTTTCTGGACAGCTATTGGTTTAATAAATTCTGCATCTTTAGCTACATCTGACTGATCTTTAAAAAACCTATCTGTTTGTTCTTTAGTAAAGATAGCCCCTGTAAAATCTGGCATATCCCTTCTATCGTACATGGCTTGTCTAGCTATAATATGAGAACTTCCTGAAGAACCTACATGCATACCTATTTCATCAGAGCCAGCTATTGCAAGATCAAATTCAGTATCCTGTCCTGAACTAGTTGCCCTGTAAACAGGTTCTTTTTTATCTGACCTTTCGGTGTATGCTTTCCTACTTTCATTTCTAGATGCTTCACTCACAACAGGCGGGGTGTAATCTGAACTAGTAATTTGTGGCATATCGCCAAAAACTTCATCTATCATATCCATAATTTCAGGATTGTTCTTGGCTTCTAGTTCTAATAAATACATATCCTCCCTTATAGACTCAACTTTAGGATTAGGGATTTCCTCACCCTGTTTTGTTCGGGTAATATAAGGTTCTGTTACTGCCTCTTCATAATTAGTTATCCGACTTAACGGACTACCTTCGCCTGTCTCCCCAGTTATTTCTTGGAACACTTCATTCAGGTAATCATTAGCTTCATCAAACTGATAGTCTTCAGGATCAGTTACTTTATCTAAATCAAACTTAACTTTTGTTTCTTCTATAGCTGTAGTTAAGCCGTAGAAAGAATCTTCATCTAAGTTAAAATATTTTGGGTTAGCAATCTTATCTAAAGGTTCTTCGCTAACTAAAGCTTTTCTTAAAAACTTACTTATGTTTTTAGAAACACCCTTTGCAATTCCACCAGTAACAAAGCCCTGACGATCTTCTTCATCAATAAAAGCAGTACCCGCCTGTTCGTTGTAAGGCATGCCTGTCATCTTATCTATACGTTCATCAGGTTCTTCAGGTACTTTAGGAACATCTAGTACAACACCCCCCTTGGCATACAGGCTAAAGGGCTTCTCTTCCTCGGGAGTTAATGCCTCTTTGATTTTTTTATCTGCATCTCTTAGGAATTTTCTATAGCCATCTAAAGCTTCTTGCCCACCTACTGTAGATATTGCACCGTAGCCGGGAACTTTTGTTCCCGCAAACTCTGCAATGTTTCCTGTCCTAACTAACTTTAATGCATCACCAGCTAAAGGCCCAAAAGGAGCAGCTATATAATTTATAGCACCAGTGTCATAATATTTGGCACTGGTTTGCGCCCTCTGAAACATATCAAGATAAGAGCCAGCACCGCCCCAGCGCAAGAATGCTTTTTGATATGCAGCTGCTGGCCCCTCTTCTTCGCTTGTACCATGGCTTCTAGCCCAGTTAGTAAACCTAGCTGTCTCGGTCATAATGTAAGCAGCAGCAAATGTTTTAGGCACATTACCCACGGGGTTGTCCACCATTTTGCTAACAGCTTTTTTAAGAATAGTATTTGTAAACGCAGCCGGATAACCCATTAACAGGAAAAACACACTAGACTTAGGATTAGAATGTAGCAAGGGCTTCAAGCCGGAGGCAGCTGATGGGTTAAGGATAACCTCATTGGTGTATCGTCCTGCGCCCTTTTGAATTTGCTGCATAAAAGGATCGTCAGTTTTCATACCGCCGTTGTACCAAGCCAGCGCATCATCTACTTTAATTCCAAACTCAGCTAACTCCCTGCGCTTGTTCATTATGCGTCTGCTTGCAGCCAGCCCCTGATTCTGTCCGATAGCTTCAATGTTATCTACGATCATATTTTTGCCGGAGATATATGAAGACATCTGAACAAACTTTGTCCATTGGTCTAGCATGTTTGCCCGGAAAAATACGTTGTTAAAGTTACGCATCCTGCCCCTAGAAAGGGCTTCACCAGCCAGCCTGTCAGTAACATCAGCTGCTGCCTGATCCATAGCTATACCAATTTCTTGCATCTCCCGCCATATTTCAGGTTCGGTATAACCTTCTTTAAGAAGCTTATTTTTAGCCTGACTTGATATAGTCTTGAATGAATTTTCAGAAGCTTCAAAGAATCCCTTGGCGGTGTTTCTTAAACCAGCTTTAGAAATATTAATAAATATTTCAGTTAAGCTAGATAAGGTAGCAAGCGGAAGCAGTGCCACCCTTGTGCCTAGAGAATAAGCGTCAACAAAGCCCTGTCCAAAAGAACCAAACCTATCTAAGTTTTCACCTGTTATAGAACGATACACATCAAGCATATCTTTCTGTGCTTTAGCAATATCTGTGTTGGTAAAGTTAGCGTTCTGTAATTCTTTCTTTATACTACCCAGCCAGTATTTTTTAAACTCGCCTTCGTTTTTAATTCCTAGAATGTTCTGCTTTGCAATGCGCCTAGCTGACTGACTGCCATACTCATTTACTATAACACGCAGATCATTTTCTAAAAATTTAGAAAACATATCATCATTAGTAATTTTTTCTAGCACTCGGGGCCTTAGGAATATAGTATCGGACGCGCCTCCATCAGCAATAAGCATGTCCATATTTTTGTTTATCATGCTTTCAGTAATTGAGTTGGCTTCTTCTGCACTATATCCAGACTTAACCAACATGCCTTCAAACTCATTCTGATTATTTTCTATAACACTACGCTTCCACAAACGGGGCATGTAGTTTTCTGGAATGTCTTCCATCCCCATAGCCACACCGCGTTCATCAAACAACGCACGGATTTTTTTAGCTGCTTGCTGTAGCAGAGGGCTGGTTTCTTTGGGCATTTTCCCTGTACGCAAGGCTTTAATTAGGAAATCATTAACATTATCTCCTAACTCTCCTTTGGCATTCAAAACTATAGGTTCGTAAATCATTTTAAAATCAGTTACAAACTTACCATAGTTAGTCCTGAATGTTTCAAAGTAGTCTTCTTTGAGAACATCATCTACACCTACCTTTGATCCAGTAAGTGAAATTGGAGAATCATACCGCAGTCTTTTTTCCAGTTCCGCAGCAACTTTTGAATGCTTTGTATATGGTGATATTAAGTCGGTTGCCCTACCTGCCAGAACAGTGGCATTTAGTTTATTTAACAGCCTACCAGTATTGAACAACAGTCTGTTGCCCAGCTTCTGTGCTGCATTTTCTTCAGCATTAGGTACAAGCCCCTGCGTTTCTAGCGGGTCATCAACTTTAGATCGAGTGACAATACGATCAGGGTCAGGCCGCCCAACCCTGTCAACACGCCCAACCCCGCCTTCAAAAGGCTGGTATCTAGATGGAGTTGGCAGCGGTGTACCTTCTCTAAAGGCAGCAGTTCTATAGTCTAAGAATACACCTTGTAGACCTTCAATTATTTGCTCACCATTCAAGTTCTTTCTTTTGGCAGTATTTAAATATGACCTAAGAAGGTCTGCTAGTTCTTGCTGAGTAGCTTCGCCCCCGCCATATTTCTTAGTTAACCGCCCGGCTATTTCATCTACAACTTCCCATTTGTTTATGTCTAAGTCAATAGGAAAGCCTCTGGTTCCTGTTACATTACCAGCCTCGTCAACTGAAGCAGACCTAATAGGAATTCTTTTAAGTAGGGCAGTTAGTTCTTCACTAACATCCCCGGCAAATGGAAGACCTTCATCACCAGTTATTAGTTTTTCAAGGAATAGTGTGGGCTTACCAACATTTTCACCTTGGTAAGTTAGCCTTCGGCTTTCAGGTATGAGTTGATTTTCTACTTTTGCTGCGGCTTTTTTTGAGAAAGAACCAACAACAGCCCCTACTCCAGCACCAATTGTACCGCCAAGACCTATAGCAGTCGCTAGTCTTGCGTTGCTAAACTCATCTATCATGCCAGCAGATAATTCAGTTTGCTGACGATAAAGATCATCAATACCCGCCCAAGTTGCACCTGATATAGCACCACCAACAGCACCAGTGCCAGTAGTTTTTGCAAGCGCAATATTACTTAGAGTAGTTAATGCTTTCTTTTTAACACCTTCTTTAGCAAGCGTGGCTGCTGCTGCCGTACCCCCGCCTGTAAGAGGGACAGTCAGCATAGAAATAAGAGTGAAAGGATCAGTGACAGCATCAATTGTGCCGTCTTTTATAGCTTCAAGATACTGACCATAGCCTTCTAGTTTTGCATCATCCCATAAGTTTCTAACTCTTGTATAAGCTTTTTTAACTTCTTCAGGCGCATCTTCCATAGCCCCTGCCCGGTCAATAACAGAAGTTAGCCTCCAATCACTATCCCTTAAAAACTCACGGTAATCGGGGTTAATAGCATTACCCGTAAATAGACCTTCCAATATACCTTGATTAGAACCAAAGTAAGTAGTTAATGTTTCGACATCAGTTTGAAAATCTTCATCATTATCTAGCATAGTAACAGTAGGAGTAACCATACGTTGCTGTGATAAAGGACTAGGTTGTTCATATATGTCAGGATTATCTTCTATATATTTTGATAATTTATCAAAATTAGAAAGTCTTCTTTCATCAGAACTAGTGTATGTCTTTTTTATAATAGGCATTTATTTATGTCCTATATAGGTCGGCTTGATGGATATAGTTCAAGAAAATTGTATTCTGAAGGTTCTCTATAATAATTTCTTCTAGCTAATTCAGAGCCTATTGCCATAATATAAAACTCTATTAATGAAGAAGTTTGGTCAACTTTACTACCTACTTTTTCACTAGCAAATAATTCGTCTTGCATTAAAGATTCTGTCTTACTTGTTCCACGAAATCTAGAATATAAATTTAGTAGTCTTTGGTTATCCATTCTTGCAATATCATCAACATCTACTTCTGAAACAATATTTAACATTAAATCTTCATCAATGTTTACAGGAGTTTCTGTTCTTTCTAATTCTACAAAAGAAGCTAATAAATCTAAACTATGAACTGATGGGTTAGCATTAGGGTCTATAGAATGTCCTTTATTTGTATCAAACATTTTACCATCAGCTGTTCTTTGACTTGCAAAACTGTGCAACATACTAAGTGCGGTTAGTTTACTTAAAGGCTCAAATTCTCTTTCAAGTACTTGCCGTCTACTTAAAGGGTCATATTCTGTTCTAATTGTTTGCTGTCCCGCCTGATCCGGTCTATCTCCCGTATATAAATTTAAAGCTTGTCTAGTAAGGGCAGCAGTTTTTATATCTAAATCATCTTGTCTTTTATTTCTAGCTTCACCTGTTGGTGTTGTTCCTTTACCATCACTAAAAAGTAATCTTGAAAAATATTCTTCTGAAAGTCCCTGTCCTGTTAAATTAGGTGGTAACCCAGCTGCTATTAATGTAGTATTTGCTAATTCATTTCTAGCATTTCTAACATTAAATGTGTCTTCTTCAGTAACAAACCTTTGTGTATTTCCTTCTCCAAAATCATCTTCTTCTGTTCTAATTGTATACTCGTCTCCTAAAAGTCTACTTCTTAGTTTAGTTTCAGTTACAGTTGTATTAAATCCTAAATCATTTTTTACTACTGTTTGGGTAACCTCAACTTTTTCAGCACCTCCTAAATCCATTGCTAAATATGCAGCAGTAGGTGCATGACTTGTATCCCATTCAGATACTATTTTTGAAGTACCATTTCTATAATCAATTTTATATTTATTTTTGATTACAGTAAGAGGCTTTCCTTTAATATTTATGTTTATTTCTTGTGGGCCTAAATCAGTTTTCTTACCCTCATCCCTTCTAATTTTTTCTTCTTCAATAGCCTTATTAAATATTTCAGAAGAATTAATATCCCAACCAGAATTTAATGCGGCATCAAAAACGGTAATATCTTGACCTGCTTGTAGCATTGAGTCACGCCTTCTGGTTGCAGAACCCGCTTTTAAACTACCAGCTTTCTTTCCGGTAAACATTCCGGTTATACCACGCACCATCCATTCACCCATATTGGTCGGGCCTTCATAACCATTTTTTATTGCCTGTTCAAACTCTTCTTGAGTTCCCATCTGAAGCGCAGAGTTATATGCTGATTTAAAATTACCAACATTAGCGGCTGCCCATTCTTTTGCCCGGGCTTCTAGTTCAACATTTATATCGCCTTCGTTGTAGTTAATAAGGTCGGGCATTTCTTTTTCAGCATCAGTTTTTAAATAATTAAAACGCTTATCTGTAAGATATGCTTCTACCCCACCAGCAAAATTTTCAGCCTGTTTATATTCATCAATCACACCACTAGCACGGTTCAAATACTTTTTGTAATTTATTCGGGCAGCAGCATTTGCCTCATTGTTTAAAAACTCTTCTGTTTTATTCTGAAGAAATGTATTACCAATAGCACCTGCTAAAGTACCAAGCGCAACATCACGCCGTTCCCTGCGCTGCCTTTTAGCAATATCCTGCTGTCTACGTCTTTGCTGGGAAAGTAATGACTGACCAAACTGTTCAATAGCCATTTATATAATCCTCTTACTGTTGTGCCATTAAACTGGCAGGTGCTGATGCAGCTTCTTCTTCTGCTATTACCTGTTCTTCTGGTTTAGCCATTAAACTATCTACAGGCATTTTTTCAATTGCTTCTGTTATTGCGGGAGGCAACACACCAGAAGGGACACCTCGGGCTTTTTTAATTTTTTCTACAATTTCTTCTGTGCCACTGATACCTAAAACTTTCTCTTCGGCGGCATCTTCTAAATCTTCGCCACGATAAATTACATAATCAATATCTAATCGTTCAGCAAGAGCCATAATCATGTAAGTTAATGGTTCGGCTAACAACAGCATTAAGTCGGGATTCCATTTGCCGTTATTAAATCCTTCAAACAGAAACACCTGAACAAAATCCATAATAGGTAAGCCACTAGCAACTTCTTGCATTAGTGGTTCATATGTTTCTTCTTGGGTTATAGCTACAAAAAGATATTCAAGGGCATCCCTCATTTCAGTAAATTCGGGAGTCTGTTCAAAAGGCTGGGGGCTTTCAGGATCGTTAGTTAACGACTGCCCGGGGATTGCCCTACCAGCTTTCATTATATGCTCTGCAAACTGTTGTTCCATGTTAACCTATTCTCCCTATGTCTGGTACTACTGGAATAAAATCCATCATTGATCTTTTCCAAGAACTCTCTGGTCTATAGAAAACACTTCCCGGCTGGGCAATATCAAACTGAAACATTGGATTACCAAACTGCGGAAGAGGTGCTGCTTCTTCTACTTCGTACTGACCAAGCAACATAGGGGATGCACCATAACCAGACTGACCGCCGTAACCAGTATCAACCGGAGTAAGATATTCTTTTGCTATTTCTAAACCTGCACCAGTAAGTGCTTCACCTGTAAGATTAATGCCAGCCTTTTTAACGCCAGTACCAGCACCAGCTTCATAAAATTTAAAATCATCAATAGGAGCAGCAGTCAAAGCAGATGCAGTCTTTTTAACAGAAGGTTGAATAGCTTCAAAATCAATAGACGCGCCCTCTGCCAATAAAGAAGGGGTTGTAGAATCCCAAGAAGCCGGAGTATAACTATCAGGCAGTACATCAATTCCCGGTTTAAATCCTTCTGGTAAAGGAGTTGCGGGGGTATAGCCTATTGCTTCTGTAGTATCTGAAACTATACCAGCAAGCTTTACTTGAGTTTCTTTAGCCCCTGCCAAAGGATCAAATTGTTCCATCCACTTACTTGAGCCAATTGTAGTATTCCATGTTTCAGCCGTGGCACCCGCTGCTCTACCAAATGCAGTGTCAGCCCCAAAAAATCCGTCTTTACCTATAAAAAACCTATCAGCTGCACCTTCTACACTTATGCCGGGGATTTTGTTAACAGCTGTCTTTATGGTTTCCCCTAAGAAATTTTTAACACCACTAGTAACAGTATTGAATGCCCTAGCAGTCTGAGTTACAAATTTAGTAGCAGTACCTATTACAGCTTTTGCACCCTGTATCAAAGCATTCCCGCCAGCAGTACCCGCCCATGCTGCTACTCTTCCTAACGTGTTTCCAAGCCCTTTTAGCAAGGCTCCTCCAACCCCCGGCAGGATAAACGACATAGCAATCTGACCAACAATACCAATCTTGTCCATAAACTTACCAGCTTTGGCAACAACTTTTTTGATACCTTTGCCTATAGATTTAAAGACTTTCTTTACGCCTTTGAATATTTTACTAAAGAATCCCATTTTTATTTTACTCCGAGCATCCCGCCAATTATATTAAATAACCTATCGATACCACTAGTGCTGCCTGTATCTCCAATACCCGCTTCATTAGACAAGGCGGTTGCATACAGTGTTGTTTTACGCTGCTGTTCATTTTCATATGCAGTTCTAGCATATGTAGCTTCGTCCCGCAACTGCTGCCATATATTGTTTAATTCGGCAGTAGTTAAACCAAACGCCATCTGAGCAGCAGCTTGGTTAGATGCATTTTGGGCGGCAGTGTTAATTGTGTTAGCCTGTCTACGCCATTCAATATTAGACTGCTGAATTGCCTGTGCGTTCTGTGCATTCCAGAGTTCACGTTGCTGATCCATCTGTGCATTGAACTGGTCTAGCTGTGTGTTTAACTGGTTGTTAAACTTAGCAACATCAATTGCGTTGCCAGCGTTTATAGCGGCAGTTCTGTTTTGTTCAGTAGCATTAAACTGAGCCATTGCATTTGTTTGGGCAGTATTAAACTGGTCTATTTGCGCACCCAAGTTAGCCATAAACTGCTCGGCTTGCATCTGAGAAGTTGCATTAAATTGGAGTGCAGCATTAGTAGCAGACTGATTAGACAACAGCCGCTGCTGCGCTATCTGCTGGTCAAGAACGAGGGCTTGCTGTTGGTTAGACAAGTTAGCCATATCAAGCTGCAAAAAGTTCTGGGCATTCTGTATTGCTATTTTTGTACGTTGATCGGCTGTAGCCAAATCCATTGAGGCCATAGCTGTTGCATTCTGCATAGCAGCTTGCTGCCTAGCATTCATGTTAGCCAAAGTGGTTGACTGCATAAACTGGCTGTTGGCAAGTTCAACCTGCTGTGCTGCATTAAATTTATTTAAATCTATATTAGCAACCATAGTTGCATTTTGCACTGCACGTTGCTGGTCAACATTCAGCTGGGCTACGTTAAGCTGCTTTGCAATTTCGGCAGCAGCTAAATTTGTCTGCATACGGGCATTCAGGTTAGCTAACTCAGTCTGCTGTGCTGCACTAAGATTGTCTGCACTTGCCTGATTAAGCGCGGAGAGGTTAGCCAGCCTTGTCTGCTGTTCTGAACTAAGATTAGCTAATTCCATCTGCTGTTTAAACTCAGCATTCTTAGCAAGAAACTCCGCAGCTGTTTGGAATTCAGCAAGCTTGGCCTGATTATCCGCAGACATATTAGCCAAGTCGGTCTGGCTTTCAATCTGAAGATTGGCTAACTCAACCTGCTGTGTGTTAGACAGGTTCTGTGCGTTCATTGCTTGCTGGTTCTGCGCATTAAGTTCGGCAGACCTCTGCTGGTTCTGTAGGTTCTGTAACCTAACCTGCTGTCCTTGTTCAGCTGTAGCCATAGTAGCTTGCTGCCTGAACTGACTCTGCAACTGAGCCATGTCGTTAGCCATCTGGGCGGTCTGGCTTCCAGCGGTCTGCTGATTAGCAAGATTCTGCATGCGCCTTGTCATGTCTAACTGAGAAGATTGTAGATTAGCCTGTTGCTGGTTGGACAGGTTCTGCGCGGCCCTAGCTTGTAGTGCTTGTGCATTAGACTGTGCAATTGGCAGCGCACTCTGAATAATAGCATTGAAAAGTGAATCACGGCCTACAGTAGAAGCACTCATGCCCCTCTGGGCTAGGTTCTGTTCAATAGCAGCTACCGCAGGTTTAGCCCAAGCAGGAATTTCACCAGACTCTAAGCCACCAAGAAGTGTTTCCATCTGAGAAGACACAAGGGCTTCGGGCGGGAGTGCTGCAACAGCTGCCCGTACTTCAACAGGCTGATTATCCAGCTGTGCCTCAACTGTGGCGGGGTCATCAGTAATAGCAGCAGTTATTGCTTCGGGTATATTACCAACCTGCGCTACCATTGTTGCAGCTTCGCCTTTAGCTGCCGCGCCTTTAACTGCCCTAGCCTGAGATGCTGTGTAACTAATCTTATCTAGTATCTGCGCTTCAACACCAGAGGGGGCAGTACCAGTAATAGCCTGACGTTCCTGCTTTTCTGCTTCCGGGGTAGGTGCTAAATTAACCTGCCCTACAGTTACTCCCGGCACAAAAGCATCGGGGCTGATGGTGTAGTCTGCTACCCCCGCTTTTGCCGCTTCAACTTCTGCTGCACCTACTTGCGCAGCCTGTGCGGGTGCGCTTAGTGTTCTAATTTCATCTACAGTTATTGGAGGACGAGCAACACCTTGAGCAGCTGTAGTTTTATTTAACTCTTCGACTAGTGATGCTTGATACTGGGCGGGAGTTATTGTTCCCTGCTGTAATGCAGTTTTTACATTTGCAACAGCAGATGTGAACTGAGAAGCGGATACACCCTCCGGGGGAGTTAAACTTGCAAACTGATCTAACTGCTGTATGGCAGAGTCGGGAGTAATACCAGTTGCAATATCAACTTGAGATACTTGTGGTTTTAAATCAGAAACTATTTGCTGAACAGGCAAAGTGCGCCTTTCTTCTGCTGTTCTTGTATCTTCTACTGGTTTAGGAGTATCAGAAGAAATTCCAGAAGGGATAGCAGGAGTACCAGCACCACCAGTATTAGTACCACCAGCACCAGCATTAGCACCAGCGCCACCAGTATTAGCACCACCAGCACCAGCACTACCAGTTGCACCGTCCATAGCACCAGCGGCTCTAGCAGCATCAGCAGCAGCTATATCAGCCAATCTTTTTTGCTCTGCTGCCACTCTAGCATCAGCTTGCTGTTTTGCTAAAATATCAGAAGCTGTCTTAGAACTAGTACCTGTTCCTTTAGCAGCCGATCTTTCAATAGCCGCTTGAATTTTGGCAACAGATTGGCCTGTCTCCCTGCTTATATCTTCTAGAGTTTTTTCGCCTGACAGATAAGCTTGTGCAAGTGCTGCAACCGAGCCGCCAGCAGCATAATTGGAACGCTTAATCCCGCTTCTTACACGGTTGTATTTAGCTTGTGCCATCTCTGTTTACCTTTTTATCCTTTAAAACTGTAATGTTTGCTGCACCATTATCTTGTTCAAGCTGCTTAATAATATTAAACATTTCTACAACTTGTTTAGGTGTGTATGATCCTGCTGTGTATTCCAGTATAGTTAAAATTAAATTAACTGGGTCAGCAGAATATTTCATTATCCCTTAACCCACTTTTTGGACGAGGACTTGGTTTTGCTGGGACTCCATTTTTCTTTGTCGGCCCAGTAAGCTGCTGACATTTTGCCCTTTGCAATGTTCTTTGCATGTCTTGATTTAAAGGCTTCGCGTTGGCCCACTGTCTGGTTTGTCTTAACTCCCTGCTGCCCAAATCTAATTGTTTTGATCTGGTCACCTTCTTTAGCAACAACGATGTGGCTTTTGGTCGGGTGATTGGGGGTACGTTTTGGTTTGTTATAACCACTAACTCCAGCCTTTTCTAGTCTTGAATCTTTCTTAGCCGCCATAATTATTTCCTATCGACTTGTTTAACTTTCTCAACTGTCCTCATTGCGCCTAATCCTAACATACCTAAAAGTACAGGCAACAAGGTTTCCATGTCAATTAATGGAATAGCTACATCATATTCTAACAATTCTAGAATCATATTGGTAAAGGGAATTGTAATAAAATTACCTGCCATACCTAATACACAGACCCAACCTACGGCGGGTCGCCAGCCCGAAACAAACAAGGAGGGATGTTGTGCCTCTGCCTTGTTTATTTCAAGCTGGGCTTGTACAACTTCATGTGCATGTTTCTCAGCCATTGTGGCTATGTCATGCGCAATCTGGGCTTTCTGGTCTTTGTCTTCTATGACTTTATCCAGCAAAGCTGCCACAGGCCCGGCTAAACTACCAATTAAATTAAGCATTACTTACCGCCCCAGTTCATCCAGACACCTGTAGCTAAAGCAGCTAATAGTGCAGTAGTCACCATCCTAGCAATAGTCTGGCCTACTGTGCGCTTTGTATCCCGCCAAGTCTCCAATAAAGACCGTAGTTCTTTGACATCGCTATAGGCTTTTTCATCACACAAACCAATAGACTTGAGGGCTTCTTGTGCGCCCTTCTTAGCTGCCCTATCAAGCAAAACTTCTAATTCTTGTTCAGTCATCTAAATACTCGCTATTGCACTAACCGCAGCTAATAAGGCCACGCCACCAATTATTACAGCACCTACAATCAAAGTAACGTCTACCATATCTTTTTTTTGTTGTGCCCTTAACCTTTTGAGTCTTAGCCTTTCGTTGCGTAGCCTTGTGCGCTCCCGCATCATGTCCCTGTAAAATTCACCCTGCCCAGAATAAATAAGAAACTCTCTTAATTCTTTTTCCATCTGGGCCGACTTGTGTTTAGCTATGGTAATTTCCATAGCTTGTGCTTCTATGCTTTCACCATTAAGTGCTTTAGCTACAAGTGGTGCAGTTTCATTTTCTATTTTTGCCTCTGCTATTTTTTCGTTCGCATCCCAGAACTTAGCAAGGCTATCAGCCATATCCTTTAACTCATGCCCCTTTGCAATCCCCGCCTTTAATGCTGTGAAAGCAGAGTTCGCAACGCTTACTGCTGCCATCACTTCTATCATTAATATGTACTCTCATAAAAGGTTATTCTTCGTCAGTATCCCACGGCATACCAGTAGCAGTAGCGGGGGTCTTTACAGAGTCCAGCTTTGCCTGAAGACTAGCGGTAACCGTATCAACGTCTATGTAGGACTCAACCCAACCAATAACGTCTGCTTCGGTCAGGCTGTCAAAGGCAATGAAGCCCTCTGCTGAAACGTCAGGCATAAAGCTGGCGTGTACCATGTCGCTGACTGTGATGTCACCATCGGTCATTGAAACAATAGCGCGAACACGAACAACACCCCCATCAAAAGTGTTGCGTACCATCTTATCTATTTTGTATGAAAGTGCCATGTCAGTTTACCTCCGCTGGCTGTTCATTAAGGGCTTCCTTTAGGAGATTCACAAAGGCGTTTTTCCCTACATTAAGTTGATCTAAATTAAACTGCGTAGTCCCGATTTTTCGGTCAAGGTCTGCAATGTGGTTTACCAATGTTTTCTGCTGGTCTGTCATGTCTTCGTATGTGTACTCCACATCGTCAACAAAAACAGGCAGTGTCTTTTTTTCTGTTGCCATTTTTTGTTACCTCTTGGGTTGTGTTAAAAATTAAAATGTAATCCAGCCTGTTGTGTTATCAGCTTGGTACGCATATTCATCCCATATAGCGTTGCCGTCAGGCTTTGGAATCGGCGGCTCCCAGACAAAGGTAGTGGTGTTGTATGTCCATGAAGCAAACGGGATAGAGGGCTGTGACACATCAGGGCCACCAGTTCCGCTACCACTCGGCCTCTGGTCTGGGCCTTCAGGCAGTGCGTTGTTTGGGAACCCAGCCTGTGCCGGGACATCGCGTAAAGCAGCACGGTAGCTTGCCATCAAGCCCTTGTCATAGTCGATGAGAGGAGAGTCAGGCATCATGGCCCAATCAGTCTCAGCCAGCCGTGCGTTACGCTGTGCCCGAACCTGTGACTTCTTGTTAGCCAAGTCGTTTGCAATAGCATCAGCACTGCGGTCTATGACGCTGAAAGTCTGGTAGTAGGAACCACTGCGCTCCTCAACAGCCCCCTCAATGACAGTCTGGGTTTCTGGGTCATAGCTGGGACGGACATCCTCCAGCAGTTTAGCCATGTTCAGGTCAGCCAGAGCCGCATCACTCAGAGGCAACGCAAAGCTGGTGTTCGGGTTAGCCCGGAGAATCTGCCTCTCGCTAACTATGACTGAGTTGGTAATGTCGTAGTATCTCATTGTCGTTTACCTTGCGTTTGCGTTACTGTATTTGATATATTCAGCGGCCTTTTCTATAACTTCCGCATCATC